>ENA-UOOE01000019-UOOE01000019.1-fermentation-metagenome-genome-assembly--contig:-NODE-19-length-186437-cov-51.901900_pt1 | contig 186437 bp, 176 predicted proteins | sample MGYA00245776_ERZ724021 | MGnify/ENA primary metagenome ERZ724021 (study PRJEB28704, sample SAMN03018321) | fermentation metagenome | biome: anthropogenic terrestrial biome; feature: soil... | reverse complement strand
AAAACAGAAGTGATGGGCACTGCATACCTTGATGTTCCAATAACCAGATCTGGTTTTGGTTCCAAAGATTTTATACTTTGATAAAGATTTTTATGGGTAGATATTGTTTGGTAACCCCAATAAGAATCAGGTTTATCAGGAACTATGGTTATCTTATCCTTTGTAATCTTATCCACTTTAAAGCTCAGTATTTTATTAACACTAAGCTTCTCTTTACAAAGCGCAGGCCTTCCAGCACCAATATCAACCACAGTGCCTTTTCTTGTCCTTTTTAATGTCAATCCCTGTCTATAATCACCTTCACCAGGTTTTCCAGTTGGGTGATGGGGAGTTCTAAGCGGCGGAAGAATGCCGACGTTTCGAAGCTCCTTTGTGATGGGAAATACCTTCTTTCTAAGGTATTGAGGCGTATTCATATAAGTGAGGACATCACTAATAAACTTTACCTCTTCATTTGAAGAATCGTCACTGTAAATAACGATTCTATCAGCCTTAAATATTGCTGCAGATCTTCCAATCAAGCCTATTTTGTATGTTCTTATTCTTAAATCTTTTGTTTCAGCTATTACTGAACCAGGAATAAATATAGATAAATGTTTTTGTGCCATCTTTAAATATTTGTTTTCATCCTATAATAAACGTTGATACTTAAAAGATTTCAAGACGAAAAAAAGCATTTATAACGAAAATGGACCTGATTTTGTATAAAGGAATAAAAACCGTATTTTTATCCCCAAAGAAGATTATTCTAATATTTGCTCCATCTAATATTTAAATATATCCGTTTAAAACTTGGGGTTGTAAGGGAAAGGTGTATATATATCTACAGGTTTAAAAAGTTTGAGGACAAAAAAACAGCTGTATTTACTTTTTTAACGTAAAATCTTTAATTATTCTTCAAAATTATTCTTCAAAATCTTAATAATTTGATAAAACTTTAATGATAAAATAACCCAATAAGTAATGTAAAGTGATTTTTAGATGATTTGATTATTGATTTTTATAAACTGATTGTTCCTGATTTAAAGAGATATCCACTGGAGTTTTTATATCTTTATATCCTCATTTTTGAATTGAACCAGCAATTAGTTTTAAGAGATCGTGAAATATCAGCTTTTTTCAACTCTTAAAACCACCACATCAACATTAACCCTTTCTTTCTGATGAAAATCGTAGATTTTTGGTATGGGGAAACTGTAATGAAACTTGCAGGTTACTCTTCCATTGAATGAGCCGAAGAATTGCTCCACAAATTCTTCCGTTTCCATGATATGAAAGGAGTACACAACTGGCGCGGTTTCCATCGCCTTTTTCATGAAGATCCTATCTGCATTTTTCATCCCGGCTTTCTGGGCTCCAAATGGAGGATTCTGAATCACAGTGTTGGCACTTTGACTGAAACTTTGAACGTCCCCTGAAGTGAACTTCACACTATCAAGGCCCATTCTGGATGCCTGTGTCCTTGCAATCGCCACTGCATCTGGGTCGACGTCAACTCCAACAACTTCCCTTGCTCCGAGAAGAGCGGCTCCAATTGCAAACATTCCAGTGCCGCAGCCCAGGTCAACGACTTTTTTACCCTTTATATCTCCCAGGGAATATGCATTCCACAAAATATCGGCAGCTATGCCTGCAGGTGTTGAGTACTGCTCCAGATGAACCTTTGGAGATTTATGGGGCGGAATTTGTTGGAGTAGCATTTCAAGGTGCTTTTTTCTGGTAATTCTCGGTTTTTTCATTTTTTTTTACATCCCTACGCTCATTTACTTAAACCATGCATCTTAACTAAGTTCCATAAAAACATCCATACCCACATCGTTTGCATAAATAAATTATAACATAACGAGATAAATATTAGATCAAAAAGAATTAATTAAATGCTATTAATATGCTGAAATTAATTGTGTAGTAGAATAGATTAGAATGTTTGTAGTAGAATAGAATTAGAACCTTAAAGTAAAATTTAAAATATCGATTTACAATGATTTCGAGTCAAATCTTTGATTATTAGAAGTTTAGAGGGATGTCATGTTTAAAAAAGTCTTGATTGCAAACCGTGGTGAGATAGCCATACGCATCATGAGGGCCTGCAGGGAGCTTGATGTTTCAAGCGTTGCAGTATACTCAGATGCCGATAAAAACTCACTTTTTGCAAAGTACGCCGATGAAGCCTACCATATAGGTGCATCAATACCAGCTGAAAGTTACCTTAACATTGAGAAGATAATAGATGCTGCAGAAAAGTCCGGTGCAGAAGCAATACACCCCGGCTACGGATTCCTTGCTGAGAACCCCCATCTTGGAGAAGAATGTGAAAAACATGGTATTAAACTCATAGGGCCCAAAAGTAAGGTTATAAAGGATATGGGTAGTAAGATAACTTCCAAAACTCTCATGAAAAAGGCAGGAGTTCCTGTTGTTCCTGGTGCCAGCAAAGGAATAACAAGCGTGGATGAAGCCATTTCAATGGCAGAATCCATAGGATACCCCGTCATTGTGAAGGCATCTGCAGGCGGTGGTGGAATAGGTATGAGAACAGTCTACGAGGAAGATGAGATGATGAGGGCAATAGAGTCCACCCAGTCCGTGGCTGCATCCTCCTTTGGAGACTCCACAGTGTACGTGGAAAAGTACATCGAAGAACCAAGGCACATAGAGTTCCAGATACTTGCAGATGAGCATGGAAACATCATCCACGTTGCAGACAGGGAATGTTCCATCCAGAGACGGCACCAGAAGCTCATAGAGGAAGCACCTTCACCCATAATGACTGATGAACTTCGGGAGAAGATGGGTTCTGCAGCTGTCAGGGCAGCCTCTGCTGTGGGATACACAAATGCGGGTACAGTTGAATTCATATATTCAGATGGACACTTCTACTTTTTAGAGATGAATACCCGTATACAGGTGGAACATCCAATAACAGAGATAGTGACCGGTGTGGATCTTGTGAAGGAACAGATAAAGATAGCCTCAGGCAGGGAGCTTTGCTGCACCCAGAATGATATTTCGGTCAGGGGCCATGCAATAGAGTGTCGTATCAATGCAGAGGATCCACTGAACGATTTCGCACCAAATCCAGGTAAAATCACGGGTTATCGTTCTCCAGGAGGTCATGGTGTGCGTGTCGACAGTGGGGTGTACATGAACTACTCCATACCTCCATTCTATGATTCAATGATATCCAAACTCATAGTCCTTGGAAGGACACGTAACGAAGCCATAGCACGTATGAAACGTGCACTTTCAGAGTACATTATTCTGGGGGTTAAAACAACCATACCTTTCCACAAGGCAATGATGGCAAATGAGCACTTCCAGAAGGCAGAGCTTCACACCCACTTCGTGGATGAACACAAACAGGAAATCATTGAAAACGTGAGGAAAGTTGTTCAGGCAGATAAAGAAATGGAGAACAGACTTAAATCAACGTTTTTACCCCCAAAAAAGGTTGCAGCCGTGTCGGCGGCTATTTCAAGTTACATGGCCAATTCAATCAACAATGCTAAGAAAAAATAGGTGGTTAAATGAAAGACAAAGTATTGAAGATTCTCACGGAAAATCTGGACAGTTACGTTTCAGGTGAGGAAATCACATCAAAGCTCAACATTTCAATGACAGAGCTTGTTGACAGTGTTCAAGCCCTGAGAGATGATGGATACCCTGTGAATTTTTCTCCAAGACAGGGTTACTGCCTCCCTGAAACCACCAACCTTATCCTACCTTACCAACTCAATAAAAACCTTGAAACAGAGTACATAGGACATGAGATCCATTACTTCAATGAGGTTGATTCAACCAACAATGTTGCAAAGAAAATGGCTGAGGAAGGAGCATCTGAAGGCACCCTTATAATAGCGGAAAGCCAAAGCAGTGGAAGGGGAAGGCGCGGCAAAAAATGGATATCTCCAGAGGGAGGAGTCTGGATGACCATAATTTTAAGGCCAGACATCCATCCATCTGAAGCTCCACAGCTCACACTCGTAACAGGTGTTGCAGTTGCAGAAACCCTTAAGAAAGAATGTGGTCTTGATGTTGGAATAAAATGGCCTAACGACATACTCATAGGGGAGAAAAAGGTTTGTGGAATACTCACAGAGGCAAGTGCCAATGCTGACACCCTTGATTACATTGTTGCGGGCATTGGAATTGACCTGAACATTGATGTGGAGCTCTTCCCCCCAGACCTGAGAGAGGGTGCAACCTCCCTTAAAGCCGAGCTTGAAAGGGAAATTCAAAGTGCAGAACTCGTCCAGAAATTCCTTGTTAACTTTGAAAACATATACAACGAATTCAAGGATGGAAAGTTCCCAGAAATACTTAAAAAATGGCGAAGATTTTCAACAACAATTGGAACCTACGTTGAGGTACACAAACGTGGACAAACAGTGAAAGGAGAAGCAGTAGGTATAAACAAGGACGGTGTCCTCATATTGGAACTTGAAGATGGAAGCCTTTTGAAAGTCATGGCAGGAGAATGCGTGCACGTTAAAAATAGGGAACCATTCTAATTTTTTTCCTTGTTTTAAGTTTCTTTTTTCCTGAAATTTAATGTAGAACTATTTAATTCTTTTCTATATATTTACTCCTTTTTTTATGATAAATTTTATCATTACCTTATGAAATTTTAGTTTAAGATCTATAAAAAAAAGGAAATTTAAGTAAAAATCTCAAAAACCTTTCAAAATAGAAATATCAATTCAAAGTTTTAGTTTAAAAGTCAATTTAAAAGGTTCTATTTTTTTCCAATTTTATAGGTGAAACTGTTTCCATCTTAAATCCTGTGATATTTTGAGTTTTATCCCAAAACATCAAAAATTTATATTTGTTTCCAGAATATATTTTATCATGTTAAAGAAAAGGTTAATGCTGGTCCTGACACTTACATTAATCCTCTTTGGATTAACACTTTATTACTACGGGGGTTACGATGATGGAAGCACTGGTTATCCTCATGGTCCATCTATAGGGCATGCAGATAGGGTTCTTATAGTAGCGCCCCATCCAGACGATGAGACCATTAACAATGCAGGAGTTATACGGTACTGTGTTAAAAATAACATTCCAGTGCACGTGGTTGTTGTGACAAATGGTGGAGATTCCATTAGTGTGGGGGATAGGAGACATGCTGAGAGTTTAAGTGCGATGAGCAAGTTAGGGCTTAAAAGTAATGATATTATCTTTCTCGATTATCCAGAAGGCTTAACCTTTCTTCTCAATCAGAACTGGGACTACGACAAGCTTTACAATGAATCAGACGGTACATCTCACTCAAGAAACATGTTTTCATACGATCCAGGTGCACCCTACTGTGGTGAAGGCCTTGAAAAAACTCTTGAAAATGTGATCGGGCAGTACCAGCCAACCATAATAATTTATCCTGACTCAGACGATAAAAACACAGATCATTGGGCAACAAGTGCATTCGTAAACTACGCAGTTGACAACATGAATTACAACTGCAGTAAATATGAGTATCCAACCCATGCTTATTCCCTGTGGCCTTATCCAAGATCCTACAATCCTGACGATTACCTGCTACCTCCAGCAGAACTTGCAAACCAATCACAGTGGATGGTGTTTCCACTTACAAGGCACGATGAATTGGTCAAGTACTCCGCTATAAAATCTTATAAAAGCCAGATTGAACCGGACTCTTCATATCTTATAGCCTTTGTAAAGAAAAACGAGCTCTTTACAGTTTATCTTGATATAAATGTTTCAGTACAGAACAAATCAACAAACTTCCGCAGTGGATCAGCATTTCCCCCAACAATATTTAATGACCCTCAAAATGACCTTATTGAGGGCCATACCAGCCCGGATAAATTCAACACTCTGGACGTTGAAAATACTGCCCCTCTAGATCTGACTGCTGTAGGGCTTGAAATGGATGAGAACACAACCTGGATCTCCCTGAAAACAAGGGGAAACATATCAAAGAACTTGTCGTGCGAATTCCACATAAGAACCTTCCGGGCAGATGGTGACAGGAGAATTGATATCCAAGTCCAGAACGGAACAGCACACTACACAATGGTTTCACAAAACAGTGTTAAATCCAACCTGCCAATAAGAATCATATTTAAAAAGAACGGAATTATAGTTGGAATACCCACAGACCTGATTAACAGCAACAAATTCATGATAAACGCTGATATTTTAACAGCTCAGTGTGCCATTGATACAACTGCATGGCGCACCGTTAACATAATTTAATTTTTTTTATTTTATTGTACACCAAATAATTTTGTTGTAAATTCAAATGATTTTACATCAAATATTTTGTTCTACATCGAAAAATCTACATCAAAAAAGTATAAAAATAGGTGTTCACTGAAGATTTTACGAAAAGGTATAGTTTCTAAAAAAATGATAGCTCCACCTTCAATTCCTTCATTTCAGTCCACTGAGATCTCTGCAATATCCCCAGGGCTGCCCTCAACCTGGAATTGTTTGTTCGTGAACTTTTCAGTGGCGTAAATATTTGTAAGGGCGTGTTTTGTGAGCTGGGCTGTTTTAACATGCGATCTACCTGCCAAAGCCATGTAAGGAATTATCTGATCACCCATGTACCTGTCCAGAGCGGCACCCTGCGATATATGGTAAATAAGCTCTTCTGCAGCTTTTTGTCCCACAAGTTCTGCCCTTCTTCCGGGTGCACCAACATCACTTCCACTCAACCTCGTTTTACCGTCAATCCACAGCACTATTCCGGATCCCGGCCCTAAACCTTCTTCTGAGTGCTGGACTTCAATGTCTGCAATGTAACCTGCTGAGCGGAGTGTTTTCTCCGCACTTTTTGCCTGTCTCACTGCAACATGCTCTGGAAGTTTAACAGCATGCGAAACTCCTTTTATAACATCCAGTTCAAGATCTAAAAGTTTTAATGGCTTTAATTTTTTGATTGGATTTATTCTGGCCTTTAAAATTCCACCGCCCCGAGGGTAGTGTCCCCTCTGAATTAAATGTATCTCCCCATTGAAACCCATTGAACTCAGGGTTGGTAGGGTCACGTTTTTAAGGTAGTCAACTGAAGGAGCCCACTTAACATCTGTACCTCCCCTGAGGGTTATTTCTACAGTAGAATCTGCAAAGGCTGCAGGTATCATTGCTGCCTGGAGTATGAGGGTGATGCTGCCTGCAGTTCCAACATCAACGCTGAACTTTCCCCCTTTAAGCCATCTGGGTTTCATAAAAACTTCATTGGACCCGGCATCCATTCCATCACATGAAGCATCACTCATGCGCGCAACAAGCTTCAGGGCATTGAGATGCTGGGGCATGAGGCCTGTTTTTGGCCTGTTAGCCCTTATATTCCATATATGGGTAGGTTTCAGTGTTAAGCTTGATAGAGCTGCAGATATGCGAAGCAGAGCTCCTCCACCTTCACCATGGGATCCATCAATTTCAATCATTGTCTAACTTCCACGACTGTACTGGTAACTCTATGAATATTATGAATCAATAGTTTATGCATCAATATTTGTAAGGGATCAATATTTAATATGAACTTCAAGTATGTTATGTATGATCTTTAAAACTGTTATGTATGATCTTTAAAACTAGATTTCTTTAAAAGATTAAAAAAAATTGAATTTTGTTGAAACACGGTTTTTTCAACTGTAGAGAACTGCACGGCATGCAGTTTCATCATCCACAATACATTTAAATTGGGAAAAGCTTTCTTTAAATGCTTCAACAACAAAATTTTCCCCAACACGATTTGCATCATTTGATGCAAGGTCCAGCCTTATGGCTGGTGAAGCACCGGGCATTCCAACTGCTGGAATCGTTATTATATTTTGTTTCCTCAGAAGAAGCATTGCAAAGGTGCATGAAAGATCCCGGGCTGAAAATGGTGTTTCAGGTGCCACTTCAGCTTTCAGATCGTCTGCTGAGATCATAACCCCCGTTGGTGTTTCCCTGACAGCCTTTATATCCCTGTTTAGAGCTGTAAAAACCTCATGTTTCTTGCTGAAAGCTTCCAGAATTTTTTCTGGAGTGAAGTTTTCAAGTGCACGGACCATTCCTGCAACCATTGGCGGCTGAGCTTCCAGTCCGAACTGATTGGCCTTGGACTTTACAAGGTTTATTATATCAGCCTTTCCAGCCATCAATCCACCACGGGGTCCGTCCATGAGTTTGTCAGTGCTCGTTATGGCCAGATCTGCACCCATATCCATTGCCCTTGGCTGCTTGTATATCACAGTTCGAAGCCTGGCTCCTGAAGCATCGTCCACAAAAACAGGCACGTTCCGGGATTTTGAAATCTCCACAGCCTTCAAAAAGTCCTTCTTATCGATGATCTCATGGTCCATGGTTGATCCTGTTATGAAGGCAAGTGCAGTTTTTTCCCCCACTTCAAAATCGTTTATATCATCGAATTCCCTGTATGTGGCCCCGACAAGTTCTGCACTTCTTGGAATTGAGGGATGAGCCGGTTTTTTAGGGAGGTAATGTACAATTTCATCCCCCCTTTTTACAAGGGCAAGTACAGCTGCGAGTATGCCTGAGCTGGTTCTGTTGAGGGGTAGAATTTTTTCTCCACCCATGTGTATTTTTCCAACGGTTTGTATTGCATCTTCAAAGACTGCTGGACCTGCATAGGTTTCAAGGAGGCCCACATCACTCTTCATGAGGAAAAATCCACCGGCAAGACCTGTTAGGTCATAAAGTTTGTCCCTTCCTTCCTTTCGAACCGTGGACTTTATTATTTTCAGGGCTGCCTCTCTACGTTTCACTTCATCAACCGGGGAATTTATAAGCATTTTAATCAGCAGTATTCCTGGTTTTTTCCGGCGTCAAAACTATTGCATTGTCAGCAGAGTTTTGAAGAGCTGCGCTGAATCCTGGCTCTGCACCTATAACTATTGTTTCCTTCCCGTTTTCTTTTGCCTTGTTTATTATTGGTAAAAAATCAGCATCCCTGGTCATGAGAGCAATAACATCAATGTTAGGATTGTAAATAAGCTCCATGGCTTCAACTGCCATGTAAACATCTGTATCACCAGCAACAACAATTGGTGTAAAACCCTGGTTAACTATTGCTTCTATCAACTTGTCTGAGGCGTACTGGTTGAGTAAAACCTTACTTACCCGCATGTTACCATATTCTGCAATTATGTCCCTTACAAGGTCAAGGTTGAGACTGAACTCTTTCCTCAACATGTTAGGCCCGTCAACAAGAAGCCCCACATTTTTCGCATCAGCTTCACCTCTTTTTATGGGGATGTAATCCTTGAGGGAGCTTAACTTTTCAAAACTGCGCATTTTTATCCTCCAAACATTTTTTTCCATACTTTCTAAATCAACAGATCTGGTGAACTTCAAAGCTTAGGAAACTGTGGCTTCCAGTTATTACCCCCCCCTGAGCTCATACTTTTAATCTGAAGACGTATTAAATCATTTTAAGCCATTATTCAATTTGAATATGCGGCCAGTTTCCCCCTATTTTTTTGATTGCCTATTCTACATTTTCTTTTATGAACCTCATGGAATATATAACTAATATAAGGAGGGTATAAACATTGTATGAATAGCTTAATTTGGGTATATTCTCAAATCATTTTAATTTGTAACCTGAAAAAAATAGTTTTTAAAAGTCAGCAATTAAAAGCTGGTGAAAAATAAGTTTTGGAATTTACTCCGTTGGAATGTACTCCACTTCAACAGAGAGCAGATCCTGGAATAATCCTTTAATTACTTTAAAATCTTTTTCTGGAAGTGCTGTAACCTTTGTACCCTCTGAATCTTTAAGGTAGTATTCTGCACTCTTGATCTTTCCTTCCTCATCTGTGTAGATAAAGAGGCCGTCAACGAACTTTTTGGAGTTTTTGGTGGGCAGGTATATATCGTACCTTATGATCATCTCAGAACCTTCGATACTATCGTAGAGCTCATTTTTTTTATCTTCATTTTTAACAGCCTGTCTAAAAAGACGCATTCGTGATCTAAGTTCCTTTTGAATTGGATCCTCATTTTTTACCATAACATTCACCGTCTCAATTTTAATCCATTGTAATTATATTTTCCTAATTATATAGTCAAGTTCTGATAAATTATATCTCATGTCTTGATAATATTGTTTTATACTCCCTTTTAAAGGTTGTGAAGGACAGCCCAGATCCAGGATTAAACTGTGTCTCCCCAATTTTTTCCTGGAAATACTCAAAACAGAGATGTATTCATGAGGGGCATGATAATCATGAACTTTATTACACTGTTTCCAGCTAATAGGTTTATATGGAGTTATAATAAAAATTATGGAAGACAAGAGATTAACGTTTTAATGTACACCATTGGATTTGCTGGAAGTTATAATTCTGCTCGATGGAGTATTCAACCTGTATGAATTCAAGTATGGCCTCATAGTTGCACTTATACTGTGGTTTATAGCAGGGCCTACAGGAGGTACACTCTTGAATAAATTTAATTTATTTTTTATTTAACTATTTTTGGGAAAAACACCCTTTACTGAAACCTTTGATAAATTTTTGATGTTTTAATATATTGATTTCAACATTTTGAGAATTATAGTTCCATATAGGAAAATATGTAACTGTTAAAGTATGCTGGCTTCTACTCATCTGAATTCCACTTTTTAGAAGCTAAAACTTCCAGATCACAAATCACAACAAAAGAAGTATCCATCCAAAAACTACCACAAAACACAAAACTTCGTTATAGAATGGCTTAATTTACCATAGTGTCGTTAAATTTATAAAGTTGCAAAATAAATTAAGGTAATATGAGTAGGGAAGATGAAAAATTAATTAAAGAATGGTTTTTGAAGAGAAATATAAGTAAAGGAACCCAAAAAAGTTATAAAATAGCAATCAGGGATTTTTCTAAACTTATTGGTAAAACCCCATCTGAACTAATCACTGAAGCAGAAAAGGAAGAAGATGCAGGTATTCGTCCGCGAAAACGTAACGTGTCATTATACCTTCTTGAATATAAGGAACAACTTGAGGAAAAGTTAGCTCCATCCACAGTTAACCTATACTTTTCAGCCATCAAATCATTTTACAAAGCCTTTGATATAACATTACCAGAAATAAAATTGGATCAAGGTGACATAGGACTTGAAAAGAATATAGGGAAACCAATCACCCGTCAAGATATTCTTAAAATGATTAATGTTGCATCAACAAGAGAACGTGCTTTAATATATTTAATGGCCATGTCAGGCATGGGACAACAAGAAGCACGAGACCTCACCATTAAAAAATTCCTAGAATCTGCTAGCATAGCTATAAACAAACAGTTAGATGATGTATATGATCTGTTTAAAAATGAGAATGAAATCCTAAAAGAAGTTTTAACCCTTGAAATAAGACGAAAAAAAGTTCATTACAGATATCAAACATTTATACCCCCTGAAGTATCCAGAGAATTAATAGCTTATCTTAAAGAACGTTGCTATGGTAGAAACCAGAAAATCCGTATCGAAAACAATAATGAACCGATTTTCGTCAACAGCTATGGGGGAAAACTAAGTAGAGATAGTATAGTTACCAACTTCAGACGAATAGGCAAACAAGCAGGATTCAAAAGAGAAAACGGATCTTACAGTTACTGGAGAAGCCATGCACTTCGAAAATACTTCATAAGCACCATAATCAACAAAATTGGTGAAAAAATCATAGCAGATTACATGGCAGGACACAAAATAAACAACCAAGACCGCACATACTGGAGAGCCAACCCTGAAGACCTAAAAAAACATTACCTCAGAGCACTACCATATCTCTCAATAGACAAAGCAAAAGTCAAAGATGTAGAAACAAAGGAATTTAAAACAATCATGGAAGACTCAAAGAAAAAAGACAAAAAAATAACAGAACTAGAAAGAAAAATGGAAATCATGACAAAACTATTAAACAACCCTGAAGTCCGAAAAGAACTAAACAAAAGGGAATAAACTTCTCTTTTGTTATATTCCCAATTTTTTTAATATTTCTCCCCTTAAATTTTCATCCATATCTATAAAATTATCCAAACAACCTTGAAAATCTTTTTCATCACTCAGTCCATATGCAAATCCATAATTAAGAAGATTACTGTTACTCACAGCAAGATAAAAAAGGATCTGCTTAAATTTTTTATCAATCATAGAATGATCAGTTAAATAAAAATAAGAACTATGATCTTCCTTGTAAGTATTATTTAAGGATTCAACTAACTTTTTTCTGTTTTCAGGAAATATAATACATCTTACAGTAGGTAAACCGTGCCTATGTTCTTTATAGAATTTTTCATCAAAATACCAAGCTTTAAAACCTTTACACCCCTCTCTTAATTGTTCAAGGATTTTAGGATGTATTGGTGCCCCAGTATGTATATGTTTAGATAAATAATATGGATGATTTGGGTCTAAATCTTCCTTTTTTGTGTAATAAATCAATTTAAGAATCTCATCATCAATTTCTTTAGAATAAAGGTGACTTTCCAAGTCTTTTAGAAAATTTAATGTTTCTGAAATCTTTGAATGAAAAAGCCTTCTTAATTCACCATAACTATTTTTCCACTTTCTAAGAGAAGATTTGTCTTCTAGATGTATATCTAAACCATCTAGACATTCTTTTAATAATCTATAAACTTCAAAAACCTCTCTTTCTTTTAAAACAGCAAAAATAAGAGGTTTGTAACTTATTGTTTGAACTCTATCAATCCCAAATTTATACTCTGTATCATATCCAAGGACTTGAATCTTTTTTTTATTTAAAAGTCTAATCAAACCCTCTTTAAATGTTTTTTCTGGAAGTATTTTATTTTCAGTTCTATTTTTTGTCATATCATAAAGAGTTCCACCTGTTTGAGGGCCTTCTTTGAGTTCTTCAATTATTAAATAATCATATTCAGGTTTTTTAGGCATCCAAATAACTCCTTTAAATAATCATGTCACATATTTTGATGTGCTCTTTTAAGTGTTTGTGATTATATCTCAATCAATTTATAAAGATTACTGTTATTGTGACACTTACTGTTTTAGTGGTGAGTTGAATCATGAAAATTAGTAGAACTATAACAATAGATTTTGAAGATTTGATTGAAATACAAAAAAGAATTAAAAATGGTGAAATATCCAGTTTGAGTGGTTTTATGCAAAAAGCCATTCAAAATGAGTTAAAAAGGGGTGATTAAAATTTCAGATTTAACTAAAAAGCTTAAAGACATTTATACAACATTCAAAAATCAATCTAACCCCCCAGTACCAATTCAAGACATAAAAGAATTCTTAGAACTGGAAGGCGTGGAATTAAATGAAGGAGAAGGTGATTAGTTATGTTAAACTTTATTAAAAGCATTAAAAATCGACCAAAGTCTTTGAACAAAATACGTGTATACTTAAATGCTTCGCAATATTGCAGGCTTAGGAGTATAAAAAGGTACATTAACAAGGAATATGATGTTAATTTACCTTTAGATGTGCTTACAAATGAATTACTGGAAATCTCCATTTCTGAATGCTTTAAAGTGATATCAAATGAAAAATAAAACTCCATCAAAACCTCCATTACCTGAAATTAAAGGGAACCCAAAAGGTGGTAACTGTGATTTATCTAAAGTGGATATCACTGAATTATTCAGAAAATCTGAAAAACCCCCAGTTATTGAGGACCCAATATTCTCAGTAAGGGGACATGTAATTTTTGTGTTTCCATTAGATCATTTTAGAGACGATTTAGACAATAAGGAAGATGATGGATCAACCGTTTTGAGTGAGAATTTGATTGCTTTTTATGGTGTGTGCAGTGGTATAACCACTGCTCCATTATCGTTTATTAACTCTGAGAAAGGTGTGATGCCTATTGGTACATTAGATAATCGTGCGGATGTTTTATGTAAGATAGAAGACTGCAGAGTTATCCAAAATACAAATCAGTATGACAGCTTGCTGGAAGTTAGTAAATGGATGGTAACTAAGGGCCAAGTGGCTTGCAGAAGCTCTCACAGTGTTGCACATTTTTTACCTTTGGGAGAGCTAAAGGAAGGAGTGCAAAATGAAATTAAAGATAAAATAAGGTACTACATGAAATTAAGTCATGAATTGGAATATGTTATCGTGACCTGTTTTGTGTTAGGGACGTATTTATTTCCTTTATTCTCTTATTTTGGTTATTTAATTATAACTGGCGAGAAAGGGGCTGGAAAAGGAACATGCTTAGATCTTCTCTATAAACTTTGTTGGAATCCTACTAAGAAGTATATTTCTTCTACTGAATCTACAATCTTTCGGATTATTAAAGATCAAAAACCAACACTTTTGATTGATGAGTATCATAGGGCCGTTAAAAATAAGATTAGTGGTAATGCCATAATATCCATTCTTGAATCGGGATATGAAAAAGGTGGTGTGGTTCCCAGATCAGTACCTCAACCTGATGGAACTTATAAAGTTGAAGAATTCCCTGTTTATTGTCCTAAAGCTTTAGTTACACGCAGCCCTGTTGAAGCTGATGATAAAGGCATTAAAATCACAGTACCCAAATTAACAGGGGATGTAACATATGCTAAAAGAAAAATAGAACTTGAAAAAGACTCATTCTTTGAAGATATCCGAATAAAAATCTTAAAATGGACACCTTACCATGAAAAGAGGATATTAAATAGATATGATGAGATTGAACCAAGTACTTTGTTGGGAGGTCGTGATTTTCAGGTTTGGGCCCCAATATTGGCCATTGCATCAGTTGCTTTTCCAGAAGTTTATGGTGAACTTTTTAGCTTTGCAGAATCATCTGTGATAAACAAAAGATCAGACAATGAAGAAAAGGAAACAAGAGTTTTAAAAGCTTTACATTATCTGTATAAAGAGAACAATCTTCAAGATGGGGGTAAAAGGGTTCCAAAGACGGATTCTTATAAAGTAACAAACAGCGATATTAAGGACGCCTTAACAGATGTTGAAGAAGATGAAGATAAAAACATGCACCATAAAACAATAAAATCTGCTTTAGATAACCTTAAAATCGTTGGTGCCCGCGAAAGTGGAACTTACTACCTTAAAAAACACAAACTAGAAAAATTATTCGTTGAAAGAGGATTTACCAAACCTTTTGAAGGTAAGTCTGATCAGAAGTATCTAACGATTAGCAACAAAGGGATTCCATATGAATCTTTAGATGGAGTAGAAAACGCTATATTGGCAGAATTAGCTTCTCCTAGAAAATACACTTGTTTAAACTTAGTGGAATCCGTTGAGAAAAATTCTCAATTCCAAATTGAAGAGATAAAAGGAGTATTGAATGGTCTAATGGATAAGGGGTTTGTTATTTATGAATGAACCTGTTAATCCCAAACCGGAATATGTCTTAAATTGGGTTGAGGTGAAACCAGAGCTTAAACGGTTCATATTACTCCACATATTAAAAATAGAAGCTAAATATCAATACAAAACAATGAATCTCACTTATAACTGTTTAATTGATGAGTTAAGCGGTAGTATGGGTGGTATTGTAAAAGATCAAGTGAAAATATATGTTGATAACCTCATTTATCAGGATAGACTTCATTACTCAGAAAATGAGATAAAAATCACAAGTAAAGTATATGAGGATTTAAAGATTGCTGATAAAGATATCTCAAGCAACATCATGGATAATGGGGTTAAGGGGGCTTTTCTTGGATGAAGGGCCTTCATTCTTTTTATAAACATTTTTATGGTTATAAATTTTTCAGACATTTCAGAAGACCAGAACCCTACAAATTACCCCACATCCAATGCACAATTGAAAATCCCAAACAATTATATCTCCATGTATCCAAAAACAGTGGTTACCACCCTTGTTATATACACACCTACGATCATGGAAGCTTGGATAATTTAAATGGAAGAAATAGAAATAACATGGTTTATGATAGGGCCTATTTTGATTTTGACATCAACAACTCTAAAGCTTCAATGATCAAAAAGGAACTTAAATCCCTAAAAACCAATGGCCCTTTCTATGAGCGAAAAAAACAATTTGAACTAAAAACCAAAATGAAAAATTTAATCCTTGAAGGAGCTGCAAAAAAAGCCATAAACGAAGCTAAACAGTTTTCAAAACTAATTGAAACATGGTTTGGAAAAAAACCACTACTACTTTTCAGTGGAAATAAAGGATGTCACGTTTACATCTTCTTTTCCCCTTCAAAATTCCATAACATTGACAGAGCCATATCATGGTTTGCAGGTAAAATAAAAAAAGATTACAACTTATCCACAATGGATCTAACAGTGACCAAAGATGCCACCAACAGATTATCCAGAGTACCCTACAGCAAACACAACTTAACCGACCTAACAGTCGTACCGTTTACATTAAAAGACAACTATGAAAACACAATGAACGAATCACTCCATCCCAAAATAAAACCATTCAATAAAGAGGAATATTTAATGGATGAATTTCGTGAATATCTACAAAAAGTGGATAGAATAGAATTCAATAACCAGAAAATAGTGAAAAAAACGAGAAAAAACCAGAAAAGCCTAAAAAATAGTTATCGTGGGTTATCAAACTTAAAAAGGTTAGATTTACGTATTTTTATTGAATCAATCCTTGGAAACCCAATTAAAAGATATAAAAACTATAACCTTTATCATTGCCCTTTTCTTGATCATGAGGACAATACGCCTAGTTTTGTAGTTTATAAAACCCATTATAAATGTTATGGATGTCAAAAACACGGAAATTACTTCCAATTTCTCAAAGACTACAAAAACTTGGACAACAAACAAGTAAAACAATATTTAACTCACAATAGGGCCATAACTTCTTTTTAAGTCTTTCAATGGGTTTTACTCTTATTTTTTATTTCTTCTTTCTTTACAGGCCTTATTAGGATTATAAGATCATTATCTTTTATACCAAGCTCCCACGACAATTTATCTCCTTCTTCCAGCCCAAATTGATCTTTAATAAAACTTGGAACTGTTGTCCTTAAAGATGATCCTGCACTATTTGCCTTATTCAAACTAGTTTCTTTTCCACGCATAATCAACTTCTATGATGTTACCACTATTTAAAAATTACCTTTATAGTTACCTAAAAAGTTACCTTTAAATAGTAGATAAAACAAATAAAAATAAGATCAAAAAGGAGATTTTTTTTATTTTTTAAGATTATGAACTTCCTTTTCATTACAGAATATCCTTAAAAACCACTGCCAGAACATTTAAAGGGTGATTTAGAAATTAAAAAAGTCATAATCAAAAATTGTAGATGGTGTGGACGTTCATTTACCATTAAAAACCCAAATCAACATTATTGCTGTGAAAAATGTAGTAAGGAAGGGACCAGAGAAAAGAACAGGTTAAGACAGCGAAAGTTCTACAAAACCTATGGTAAAGATCAATATAAAAGAAGACCTTTAAACCCGGGATGCTCTGGATTAGGGACACATGCAGAAACCAATCACAACCTAGAATACAATAAAATACAACGAGAATTTAAAAGACTAAAACTAAAGAAACAATGAACCATTTAAACCTTAAGAATTAAATTAAATTGAGTTTTTGATTAGAAATAGGAGGTTTTTTAGAAAATGTCAGAGTCTTGGGAACGTATAAAACATGAACAAAGTAAAGCTTTTTACTATTTTACTTTGTACCGTGATATGGGACCCTTCAGATCTCTTGATAAAGTTTACAAAAACTTAGATGAAAACAAAGCCATCAGTCTAAGACAACTTGAAAAATACTCTTCAAAATACAACTGGCTAAAACGTGCACAAGCCTATGATGATTACCTAAACAAAAAGAAGAGAGAATCTAATGAAACTGCAATCCTAGAAATGGATAAACGCCAAGCTAAAGACTATAAAAACATTCAAACAGCAATACTCCAAACAATCAACAAAATGCAAGAACAACCAGAAGACCCAGAAGTTAAACCTTTAACCCCAAACAAAACCGCTCACTTCCTAGATACTTGCTGCAAAGCCTATGATAGAGCCGCAAAAGGCGAACGGTTAGTACGCGGAGAAACCACCGAACGCATAGACAACACCAACCAACAAATCAACATACAAAACAACAACACCTTAAACGCAACCCCAATCGACCCACCACAAGAATATCTCGATGCCCTAGAAGAATACAACGAACTATTCGGCATACCCGACGAAGACGAAATATACGAAGAAACACAACCCATACAAAACACTGAAAAAACAGATGTTAAAATAGTAACTGAAGAAGACTAATTTTACTTTTGGGATTAGAATCTAGTTCTTTTAGTAATGGTTTTGTAAAATCATGAAAATTATAGAATTTTCTGGTTTTATCATATATTCTATAGACCAATTGATGAAATCTTTCAAAAACTTTACATTTCATTGAAGGAAAATTCAAAAGAAGATAGATTATGTGAATATTTTAGATCATAAATTCATTGAGTAACCTTCAGGTTAATTCCCATCAACTACTTGTTTATATGGTAAAAGTTCAGTAAAATGACGGGTATATTTTATCCTATTTAAAAAAATACTTGATTTTTTTTCATTTCTAAGGAAGAATTCCATTTTCCGCATCATCTTTGTTTAATAATCGCTCACATCTATTTACGAAACGTTTTCTAAATTTTGTAAGTTCCATAATTTATGTACATATAATATGTTCAAATATGCTCATTTTGTCGTAGATAATGTTAAATTATATTAAAGGATTATAAGTAGCTTGTAATACGGTACTTAACATTAAAAATAGATTGGAAAGAAGAATTTATTGTATGGGGGTTTAATTTTTGTGGAAAGATGAATTCATGGAAATCTTATTTTCTAATGATCCTGATAAAATAGATACTAAAAAAGCAATTAAATTAAAATTTGATAATTTTCCTTCATCTTTATATCAGTATCACCGTTTTGATGAAAAAAATCGTTCCTTATTAAAAACGGATAAAATGTATCTTTCAAACCCTTATCAGTTTAATGATCCTTATGATTGTGGAGTCAATTTAATCTCAAAATACCAAGTAACTAATAAAGATCTGGAAAGATGTTTAAAAGATGATCCAAAAAGGTTTAAAAAAGCATTTAACCTTTCAAATAAAGAATTATCTAAATTAGAAAGAAGTAAAAATATTGGTAACAAATTAGCTAAATTTATTGCAAAAAAAAGATGTTCTGATCAAAAAGACCCAAAAAAACGCATTGGGATAGTTGCAGGTATAGAAAAAGAAATTATGAATACACCTATAAACCTTGGAAGATTAAAAGAAAATTTATTAGTAACCTGTTTTAGTGAGAATAATGACTCGATTTTAATGTGGAGTCATTATGCTAATCATCATACTGGTTTCTGTGTTGAATATGACTTTAAACTAGGAATAAATAATCATTTAACACGTAATCTTTTCCCAGTAATATATACCAATGAAATTTTTTCTATTGATGAATATATTAATAGTCCCGAAAGGGAATTTGGAAATGTTATGTCTAATTATATGGATGGAATTAAAGTTGATGATATTATAAATGGGGGTTTAAAACTTCCTGAAAGTGCAAAATGGAATAATATGTTTTTGATTTCAGCAGCATTAAATAAATTTAAAGGTTGGGAATATGAGACAGAGTGGAGATATGTTTTAGCTTATGAAAATCAAAAAGAATCAGTGTATATAAATGTACCTAAACCTAAAGCAATTTATTTAGGTGCAAATATGTCTAAAGAAAATAAGGGAACTGTCTTAGAAATTGGGGAAGAACGAAACATTGAAATTTATCAAATGCAAATTGAATCCTCAAAATTTGCCCTAAAATCCAATAAAATTCTGTGATACTATGAATAATTTGAATAATGAAAAAGATGATCAATCAGAAGGATTTACTCCTAAATATTCAAAGCCTAATATTTTATTAATAGATATGCCGGATAATGTTCTTAGTGCTCTTCACTCAGCAGGGTTTAATGCTCTTTCAGGAACTTTTGGAGTTCCCTATAAAATAGAAGCCAATGATGATTTTATTCCTCTTCAAATAGATTATAATTTACCTAACTGCAATGAACAAGAAGTAATTTTTATTGATCTTGATTCTCCAGAAATTCTTCTTGAAGTTCCAGAAGTTGAGTATAATTTAAGCAATAGTAACAAATGGTGGTGGACTAACTCTAAAAATGGAAAAATTGATTATGCCCCATTAATTCAAGAAATACATAGAAAAAGCTTTGATAGAGTTTTAAAACATGGTGGTATATTTGTTATTTTTGCAAAATCAAGATATGATACTGAAATTGGTTATGGTAAAAGGGGTTCTGCTTTAAGCAGATCTAAATACGCTAATTGGTCGTTTCTTTCAGACTTAAACCCACAAAATCTTACAATAGAATATGATTCTGGTAAAGAAATAAAAATACTTAATACTGAAATATCAAAATTTTTAAAAAAATATGTTAAAAATGTTGATTATAATGCCAAATTCACAGCTAATTCTTGGTATAAGTTTAATGAAAGATGGATTCCATTAATGTGTAACAAATTTGATGAGTGTATTGGAGGAATAATTGGGCCGACTAATACAGTTAAGGGATGGATTATAATCCTTCCGCAAATGTCTAAAACTCCTTCGTTTATTTTAGGTTTGCTTAATGAAATATTACCTAACTTATCACCCAAGTTATTTCCTTATGCTGAAGGGAAAAATTGGATTAATCGAGAGGAATATGCTTTAAGTTCAATACTTGACTTAAAAACCAAGAAGAATAAAGTAATTCAAGATTCAGAGAAGAAAATTAAAGAACTTGACCAAAAAATTTTGGCTGATAAAAGAAAATATGACTTTATTTATAGGATACTTACAGGGACTGGTGATGACCTGGTGGATGATATTGAAAAATGTCTTAAGTTTATAGGATTTAAAAAAGTTCACAATGTTGATAAAGAACTCGAAGCTGGTGGGAAACATCGTAAACAGGAAGATTTACAGATATGTGATAGATCACCTATTCTGGTGGAAATTAAGGGAATAAATGGGTATCCTTCAGAAGATGACATGGGGCAGGTTTCTAAATATGTACTTCGTCGGGCGAGAGAATGGAATAGAACTGATGTAAGGGGCATATCTATTATAAACCATTATAGGAATATCCCTGCGATAGAACGTGATGATGCATTTAGTAAACCTCAAATTGAGGATGCTAAAAATAGTGAGGTTACTATTTTAACAACATGGGATTTGTTTCTTTTAATTAAGGGAATGATTGAATGGGATTGGGATCCTAAAACAGTTCAAGATCTTTTCTATAAAACAGGTAGAATGTCAAAGGTTCCGACTCATTACAAACCTATTGGGAAAATTTCTAAGTATTGGGGCACTGCTAAAGCGATAAGCATTGAATTAAATGCTAAAATATGTAAAGGAGATCGTGTAGGATATTTTTTACAAAATGGTTTTTTAGAGGAAGATGTTTTATCGCTTAAACTTGATGGCAAGGATGTTGAAGAAATTAATCAAGGACTAAAAGCAGGTATAAAAACCATTTACCCAAAAAGCACTCTTAAAAAAGGGACTATTGTATATAAAGTAAATAACTAAATTATTTTCCATTTTAATAATCCATAAGTAAAGTTCATTATTAAAGATGCCACACCGTGCATTGCATTATCTCCCTTTTTGAGGGTAATTTATATTTAATACTTTTTTTAAACTTACTAACATGGCTGATGATAAAAAACCAATTGAAGAATTAGAAAATTATTATTCCCTTTCTTTCCAATTTCTGAATAAGTTCAGTAAATCCTCCAAATTACAAGATTTCTTTTCAAATGCTTTTGAGTCTTTTTTTTATTCTACTTTAATAAAAAACTTTTTTTCTAATTTAACAGACAAAAATATTGAAGAATTTGATTTATCTCATGAAGAATCGAAAAAATTAAAGAAAGAGTTTAAAGATGTTATTGATGACATTGAGTTTGGTCTATCATTATCACTAGAGAAAAAAATAGATGAAAAATATTATGAAAACTTTAAAATACGTATAAAGACTAATCACCCTAATTTTTTGAAAATATTAAATGAATTGGAAGAAATGATTGATTTGAAGAATGCTAAAACATTAATGGAAAATAAAAAAGAGGAGATTAAAGGAGTTGGGAAGAAAAATCCGATAATTGAAGATTTCATAGTAACAAAAGCTATTGAAGAATATGTAAATAAAAATAAAAAAATTCCAGATTTAAATGATCCCGATATAATTAAAGATATCTTGAATCATTCCTCAAAAAAAATTTCTAAAGAAATTATGGATAAATATTCGGATATGAAAATTACAAATTGGAATATTTGGCATTCACTTTCTACGTATTTTATTGAAGAATTCAAGGATCTAGACGAAATAGCAATAAAACTTGTTGAAACAGATTTGTGTCCTCTCGTTTTAAGTTCTAAAGGTCAAATTTGGTGGAAAAAGAATAAAGAAGTTAAAACCACCAATTTAGAATTCACGTACTCAAAAAATGGGGAATGCAAATTTATATTTCCAGAGATTTCCGATCAATATGTTATTGAAGTATTAACTCATGGTATTGACATGGTCTTATCTGAATCACGTGTTTTTAATGAAAAATATTTAAATTCATTTCAGTATCTTAGAGGTTTTTTAGGCACATGTCGTCTTAAAAAAGATAATAGAACCATTTCTTTGTATCCTCAAATTAAACTATATAATAATGGTGTTTTGGATTTATCATTTAGAGAATTGGGACCAAAAGGATTTGAGTATTATATTAATAGTTTTATAGAAAATGAATTAAATTTATCTCGCCTTGATTTAGATAACATTGAGGTTCCACCCGCATTAATCAAATTGAATAATATTTTCAGGTACAGTGAATTACCTTTTTCAAAAAAATTTAAGGCTTTTATTAGGGGCAAATCACTTAAAAAGGCTAATGAAATAGTGCAAAATAAAACAAAAACAATCAAAGAAGGCAATTTTTCATATAAGTTAGCACCACTAAAATTAAAAGTAAGTAATAATTCGGGTAAAGTACATTTAAGTTCTTTATATGAAATTTTGATATCTTCTCTTGATGTTATAATTAATTTTAAATACAATGGTTTTATAATTAATCATTCTAATTATACTTGGGGTGATTTTTGGATTTCTAGACCTTCAGTATATATTTTAGATTTTATTGATCAACCTGATAGCAGCTTTGAAATTATTGACAATTTTAGTAATGAATTAGGGAAAATAATGGCTAGACAGTACAAACCTTACCATGTTGATTTTAGTAAATTCATGAGTGAGAATCTTCGAGAATTTGATGATTACTGTTTGTTTATTAATAAGGCGCTTACTTTATGGATATACAGTAAAAATGGTATTAGAAGTTATAAAGATCCAGATCCTAATGGTGGAAGGATTATATATGAAAATCAGGTTCAAGTAGAGGCGATTAATCATTTATTTATGTCTCATAAACGATTATTTGAAGTTTCATCTATATTACATATCTCTTACAAATCAATTATTAAAGAACAATTAGATTTGATTAGTTTAGAAGAGTTATTCATTGAAGGAATTGGGAACTATGGTGAAATAAGTAAATGGCATGAAAGAGCAAGTGAAATTTTAAACTTGAATGGAATACGCAGCTTAATCAATAAAAATTTGAAAATGAGGTCTGAATACTCACATGAAAAGCGTGATGACCTATTTAAAAGATTTGGACTTATAATATCAATAATATTTGGATTTTTTGGAACTGCATTATTTGCACTTAATGTTACCGTCCCTATTTGGTCATATTATGGTTTTAAAACTCCTTTTTTTATACCAGAAAGTCTTTTAACTAGTTTTTTAGTTGTAGTAACTGGGCTCTTAGCTTTAGTTATTTTAATAGTTTTATATCTACCGCTTTTGTGGCGAAACAATAATATGTGAATTCATAAAAAATATGTACTATAACTTCGTTATAGTCCTATATTACGAAGTTTGTGGTGTGCTAGTTTTACTGTTTTAATTTTTTAGGAATAAGAAATTGAAAAGTTCAATAGAAAGTTGCTATAAATTTGTCAGTTCATATAGCCCAACTGTACCATTTACGTCCTTTTTGAATACATCTTCTTCAGTTATTTAATTTTTTTTGGTTGTTCAACAAGGGTTATACTTTATAATCAAAATTTCACCATATTTTTCTTGTAAAATTTCTAACTGTTCCTTAAATTAGGCTTAATCAATTATAAAATAGAAATTATTATTAATTTTGAATATAAAACCTCTTAAATATAATAATTAACAATACAAGATCTTTTTAGGTTGTGATTTTATGTCTAAAAAAAATAAAAAATTTTGGTTATGGGTTACACGTCCAGAATATTATTTAGATGAAGATGGTGAGGATCGAAGATGTCTTGATCCTGATTTATATAAATATTCTCCAGGCAATTGGTGGACTTGTCATAAAGACACTAAAAAAGGAGACTTAATTCTGTTATATCGTACTAGGCCTAAAACAGACATAAAATATCTTTTAAAAGCAAAAACTGATGCTAGCTTTTTATCTGAGAGAATTAATGATGAGTCTGAGAGAGAAAAAGGTTGGATTTATGCTTGTGATTATGAGCCTTTATATAAATTTGAAAAATCACTCAGTATAAAAGAACTTAAACAAAACCCTTCAATTAAAAATTGGAATGCATTAAGGGCAAATTTTCGTAACAAAAGTTACAATATAACCGCGGAATATTGGGAAAAACTAAATTCAATATTAATGAGTAAAAATCGGGACTATGAAAAAGTTTACAATAAACTGATGGATATTACTTTAACTTGTGATACAAATGAAATTAGACCAGAAATTATTGATAATGGAGTGGAAATTAAGAAACAATACACTATAGGACAAATAGAAGAAAAGTTTGATACTAAATTTGGAATCCGTATAAAAGGCATAACATTACGCCGTTCAAAAAAAGGCGTACCATATATAATACTTTTCATAAGGCCTAATGGACCTTACTCAGATAGAATCAAAGATAATGTTTTATATTACGATGGAGAAGGCCAAAAAGAAGACCAAAAACTTACAACAGCAAATAAAACGTTACTTGAATCAAATAAAACAGGTCGAATAATTTATGGTTTTAAGCAAATTGAAACAGGAAAATGGGAATATATTGGAATTCTTGAAGTTATAGCCTGTAATTATGTGAAAAAAGATGGAATAATGAAATATGAATTTAAATTAAACCAATGTAACCTAAGTAAACATGATTTTGTGTCTTATGAAACCGAAATAATGAAAATGATCCAAAAAGAACCACATTTAAAAGAAAATAACAATAATTATGTCACTATAACAAAAAAACAGAGAAATTCAGTTTTTTCTAAGACAATAAAGAAATATTATGATAATACCTGTGCTGTTTGTGGTAAAAAAAGATTTACACCTACTGGTTATCCAGAAGTAGAAGCAGCACATATATACCCTAAATCAAAAGACGGTTCTGATGACCCACGCAATGGTATCTGTTTATGTAAATTACACCATTGGGCATTTGACAATGGTCTATTTGCTATTAATGATAATTATCGCATTTTAGTCCCAAATAATTTGTCTAATGATGAAAATTATGAAGAAATATATAAATTCAAAAATAAAAGTATCAAACTCCCTAATAATCCTAAAATTAACCCACATATCCTATATTTAAAAGAACATAGGAAAATACATGGATTCAATGAAAAATGATTGATATTTCTAAAAAATATTAGTTATAACCGCCAAAAAATGAAAGTTACAAAACAATAATGGTTCCAAAATGATCTAAAATTTTTCTGTAAGTTCAAAGTTAAAAACTAAAAATAGTTAGGTGGTAAGTATTTTAAAATCATGTTCAGTTATGGTATGACAATTTGTAACAAACCATCCCCAATTTTTAAGACTTGATGTTTCAAAAGCATCTAATTTTTTTCTTATATCTTCGTCTAATTTTATAGGTTTTTCGAAAATATTAAGATTTTTAATTTCAAATACATTAATGAAAGATTCAAATCCTTTAATTTTATCTTTTTTAACAAAACTATTCACTTCAGCATCAGCAATTATACCTATTTTTGATACATAAAAACATATACGGTCTTGTGGTTTAACACTGACATTTCCACCTGTTCTACTACCTAATGCATATTTATTTTCTTTTTTAAGTAAATTAGTAATTACATTTTCTGCCATATCATATTTTATTGATGCAATCCAATAATCCGTAAGATCAAATTTACTAGAGTAACTTTGATCCCAAGCCCAATTTTTTAGAGCTTTTTCTGCTAATAATTTAGTTCTTTCATCTATTTGATTAAATTTCCATTGGGAGTACTTTGCTATTTCCTTATTTTGAGAAAACTCAGATCTTGAATAATCTTTTATTTTATTGTTAAAAAGTCTATTAGAAAGTCTTTGGTTCCATTCTCCTTTTAAAATGGTTAGATTACCTATTAAATCTAATTTATCTTCATGAATGGATCTTATTTCTTCTTCACTCCTTGAACTATTTCTCTTTAAATAAGCGATCCAATCTTTACTTAAACTTTTAGGCATGATATGTTCAGTTTGAATTTCATTAATATCAAAAACAGTTTCACCTGTAGGATCTGAAAGTTTCCATATTATATATTTAGTTCTCTTATCACTTGCATTGAATTTTTTAGAAGTAAAATATCTTTTAAATGTTTCATCATCTGTACTTTTGAATATCTCTTTTGAAAAGCTATCTCTAATGTAATCTATATATTCCTCTTTTTTTGTAATTTTCGAGAGGCCTACACACATTTCATTATAGATTTGATCTAATCTTGAATTCGATTTTCCACATACTCCCCATCGAATATGGAAAGTTTCTATCATTTCCATGATTTCAATTATTTCATGTACACTTAACTTACCCTCCTCAAACATGGGAAAAACCTTTAATAGGAGTGTATAACTTGGAGCTACTTGTATCAAGTGTAATTTTCTTAAAACTTTATTAATTTTAGTATTTTGAAAACTTGCATTGTTGATTTTTTGATAGAACGATGCTTTGGAATTCAAGTCAATTACAAAGTTTAATATCTCTTTTTCATTTTTTGTTTCTAGTTTCTTCTTTAATTCTTCATAAAGTTTAGATTCTGAGATTTTACCTTTATATTGAGACTGCATGTACCTTTTAATAAAAGTAACAGGTTCTAAGTCCCTAATTTTTTCATACATTTCATTCCATTCAGTTATTACTTCATTAAATATTTCATCTAAATTTGTTCCTTCATCGTTTTTGGATATCTTCATTAAAATAAAATTTTTAATTAAATCAGCTGCAGACAATGCTAATCCACGATCGTTGAGTGTTTCAAATAATCTAAAAGCATTAAAGTAATCAAAAGCATTTATATGAACAATAGAAATATTATCTAATAATAACTCCCAATCCCAGTTGTTCAAATCCGTTTTTTCTTTGAAAAAATTGTAACAATCAAATATTAAGTGAGGATAATCTTTTTTCTTATTTTCCAAGACTCTTAAAAATGCATCATTGTCCAAATTACCCAACCTAATTTTTGGGATTTTAAACTCTTCACCTTCTCGGAACTTCTCTGCAAATAAAAAATTGTTATTTATATGTTTTACAAAGCTTTCTTCACCATTTTCATGAGCTAAATCCCTTATTGCTGATAACCATATAAGCAAAGTTGTTAATCTTTGTTGACCATCAACTAACTCAAAATAGTTGATATCCTTTTTATGAGCTCCTTCAGGAACTACCACAAAAGATCCTAAAAAATGGATATCTTCCGGATCTAAACCCTTCAAATCATCAAATAGTTCTGTCCATTGTTCTTTATCCCAAGCATAAGGCCTTTGATAAATTGGAACTTTATACCCTTCTTGTGTATTCGATAACAACGCTCTCATTTTAAATTCTTTAGCCTCTATAAAAGCCATTGAAAACCCCCAAAATACTAAAACCTAAAAAACAATTTGTAATACCTTCTAAATCTCAAGATTAAAGTTATTAATATATCAATTAATGATCTATAAATATTTATGTCTTACTTTTAGATTTATGGTTTTTAAACCCCCAAAAAAAAGGATATATCTTTTTAAAATTAGTGATGAGGGAAAAGATGCATAAAAATAATATAAATGAAACCAATTCACTGAAAAAGTAGGTATAATAATAAAATAAGAGTTTTTTTAAAGTTATTTCCAAAAACAATTAACAAAACGTTCAAATTTTAAAAAAATAATTAAATAGCTAAATATAATATACCTGATTTTAATGAGGACTTAAAAACTTCTAAAAATGGAATAATAACTTTTTTTACTTATTAATTTATGCTTTTAATTTTATAATTACATAATATTTATTAATACAAAATATCAATATGTTAAAATAATTATTATTAGGTTATATACTATTAAAAAAGTAATAACCACTTTAAAAGGGATTAATGAAATTTTAAAAAGGAGTAAAAATAATGGTTTGGGATACCGATTTGACTACTGAACAGATATATGCAGCTTCATTTCTTGGTTCACATGCACGTTTATTAGCGGGTCCTGGGACTGGAAAAACATTAACTTTAACTAGAAGAGTTTTATTTTTGATAACAGAAAAAGATGTTGACCCCTCAAAAATAACTGTTTTGACTTTTACTAGATCTGCTGCTGCTGAATTAAGAAATAGGATAAAAAATGAACTGCCTGAAGAAAGATCTATGCCACATATTTCTACTATACACTCTTTTGCTTTAAAAATGCTTTTAAAAAATGAATCTGCAAGGTCACGATTACAAAATCCTCTGTTTATTGCAAACGATTATGAAGAACAGAATATCATAAAAAAAGAAATGAAGTCCATTTTAGGATTATCTCAAATTAAAAAAGTTAATTCACTTTTTAATCAATTATCTGCAGATTGGGAGACATTATCTGCTGATGTAGATAATTGGGAATCTAGATTTCCGGATCCTAAGTTTTTGGGGGCTTGGAAACAACATCGTAAAATCTATGGTTATGTACTTCGTTCTGAATTAGTATATCAATTGAAAAAAGCTTTAGAAGAAGGGGATCTAGAATTAAATTCTTCTATGGAATATTTGCTTGTTGATGAATATCAAGATTTGAATGCTTGTGATTTAGCAATTGTAAATAGTTTGACTCACTATGGTGCAGAGCTTTTTTGTGCAGGTGATGATGATCAAAGTATTTATGGTTTTAGATATGCAAATCCAGAGGGTATAAGGAGATTTAATGATGAGTACACTCCTTCTGAATCGTTAGAACTAAGTACATGTATGAGATGTGATGAAAATATTTTGGCTTTTAGTCTTTATGTTGCAAAACAAGATCCTAAAAGGATAGATAAAAATTTATCTTGCAGACTCGATGCTAAAGAAGGTGAGGTCAAAATTCTTAGATTTAATGGACAAAGACATGAAGCGGATGGAATTGCCCAAATATGTGATCATTTAATTCAAAAAGGGATTGATCCATCTAAAATACTGATTTTAGTGAGAAGTGATAAAAACAGGATGTTTTCTAAAGTTTTAAAGGAATCTCTAATAAATAAAAATGTGCCTATTTCTTTATTAAGTAACCCTTTTGAAGCTCTAGAAACTGATGAAGCAAACCATCTAATTTCAATATTAAGACTAGCTACAAAAAAAGAAGACAATTTAGCTTGGAGAACAATACTGAAAGTAAGACATAATAATATCGGGCCTACCAAAATCAATGAAATTTATGAATTAGCATTGAAAAATGGTTGGGAGTTTCATAAAGCAATTTATGAGTTAAAAAATCAACCAGATTTAATTCCTAAATATGGAAATGAAATAAAAAAGGAGATAGTTAAAATAGAAAAATTTGTGAATAATCTTGATTATGATGATTCCACTGAAAGTCTCCTTAATTTAATTAAAAGTCTCTCATGTAACTTAATAACTAATAAAAATAATCGAAATGATGTATTGGAAATATTAACTAAAATTATTTTATCTAACGGAAAAATGGATTTAAACAAATTCGTTAAATCTTTAAATATCTCTATTTCAGATAAAGATGTGGATTTAGGTAGTGGTGTTTCTATAATGACAATGCATCAGGCCAAAGGATTAACTGCAGATGTAGTATTTGTTGTAGCGGCTGAAAATGAATATATCCCTGGAAGAGCTACAACTGAAGAAGAAGAAGGAGATTTAAGAAGATTATTATATGTTTCATTAACTCGTGCAAAACATTATTTATATATTACTCATTGTAAAAGAAGAACTGGACAGCAACAGCATAGTGGATCAAGACCTAATACTCCCCTAAGACATTTATCTAAATTTTTGTCTGGAGGACCTGTTAAATCTACACCTGCAGAAGATTTTTTGAGAAATTTAAAGGACTAAAAAAATTTTATTTTTATCATTTATTTCTTGTGAAGTTTTTAAGTCTTTACTTTTTACAGTTTTTAACTGTTAAATCAAATTTAACAACTTTTATTCAAGTGAAAATTATTTAAAATCCAAATTATATTTTGAAATATAGTTCACACACATAGATATGCTCAGAGATGACTTAAAATAAATTTAGAGGATTTTTTTAGGAACCTAAAAGTTAATTGTCCTTAATATAAAAACCATATGGTAAACAATAGAATGGTTTAACGAACTAAATTTATTATGGAAATTTTTGAGTGTTTAAGATGCCCAAAAAAATTAAGATACTTGATCCAAAAAAAATGATCTTACCTTCTTTTCCTTGCCCTGATCTTGTTCATAGCCTCCCTAACAGCTCTTTCAAAATCGCGGGACTCACCTTTTGAATTATTTAAAGCCTCTTGGAGGAATGGAAGTGCACTTTCATCACCTATAGTTGCAATGGCGTTGGCAGCGTTTACCCGGACGAAGTAGTTTTCATCCTTTAATAAATTTAAAAGAGAATTCACAGCCAGGCTATCACCTATCTTACCCAGCGAAGTTACGGTGCAGGCCCGCAGAATATAATCATCTTCATCTAAAATATCCATTAACGGCTCCAAAGCTCTCTTGTCACCTAAAGCTCCCAGTGCACCCACAACTTCGCATTTGACATTTAAAGAACCATCTTTTAAGGCATCAATAATAGGTTCCACAGCCCGTTTATCTCCAATGGCACCCAAAGCCAGTACAGCTGTCTCACGAACGTGCCAGTAATCATCCTTTAAAACTGAGATCAAAGGTCCAACTGCCTTTTTATCCCCAATCCTGCCTAAGGACAGTGCAGCCGCCTTACGAATAGGCCAGTAATCATCCTTTAATATGGAAATTAAAGGTTCAACTGCCTCTTCAGCCCTTATATCGCCCAGAATGTAAGCTGCTTTTTCTCGGGTCTTTTTGTCCTCTGTCACATCCAATGCTTTTACAATACTCTGAATATCTCTTTGCTCCCCCATTCTTTCCAGATCAGAGATGGAACTCATACAGCCAGCCCTCCACTAATGTAAACCAGGAAAATTTCAAATTCTATTTAAACTTATGACTTCCCTTTATTTATTATTTTAGCAACGCATTCAAATCATTAACCTGGGGAGATTAATTCAAATTTAAACTGCTCTTCTATTTATTCCATTCCCAAATTTGAAACGTACTGTTAAACTGCAGTTAAATGAACATTCTGCTCTTTCGCATGAACTAAAATCAGCACAAATCCCAAGTTCCACAGCACTTTTTTTCCGTCAATGTATTAAATTTACTTGGACTATTATTCCATCCTGTAACTCCACTGAAAACTTTATATATAATAAAATCTAATCTAAAAAAAGAGCTCAGTTTCAGGGTAGCTCAATAAAAAAAGCCAGGAATAGTATTATTTAATTATTTAAATAGTCCCTTGGGGTAGTGGCAATCCTGTAAGGCCCTGGACCTTTCGACAGCGGTTCGACTCCGCTAGGGACTACTCAATTTTAAAGCATAATTAAGCATCCACTTTTATTACAATCCTATTTTCAGATGAAACTTCACTTTAGGTGCAGATCTTAATCATGTGAGGTAGGGCAAACCACTTATTTTTATGCATCTTTCGTATCTTAAAAAAATTGAATGTTTTATTACATGTGCTGGGTTTTTTGAGGGTCCAACTTTCAATGAGTTCTATTTGGAGGGGATCCACTTTTTGATGATCCAATCTTAAAAGGTCCACTTATTGTTTTTGATCTAAAAAAGGGATGATCAAGAAAAATTATTCCCTTCGATCCTAAAAGAAATTATTTTCAAAAACATGGAAATTTTCAAAACCTGGAGTGTACTTTAAGATCTCTTCTTTTCCTCAAATCTTTTTTCCTAAAAAATTTAATTCTAAAAAAATTAGTCCTTCAAAAAGGCCTGAAAAAATTTGACTTATGTAGTATCAAAAAATTTTCCAGCTCCGCGTTTTAAAAAATTGTTGAAAATCAGTGGGAGAGATTTGTGAGAAATTTGGTGGAAGTCAATGAAAAAGTACTCACCAAAAAACTTGTTAAACTTACCTTTAACCTTCCCTCAAAATGTCCTCAAGCATTTCCTTGTTCCTTCTGGCATTTACATCGTCGGGATCTATTTTCAATGCTTCCTCAAAGCAGTCCATCGCAGCCTTGAAGTTGTCTGAGTTTGCAAGTGCAGCTCCCTTGTTGTTCAGGGCAAAGGCGTTTCCAGGGTCTATTTCTAAGGCTTTATCAAGGCTTTCCACTGCTTCATCGTACTCCCCCATGTCGTAGTAGGCTGCTCCCTTGTTGACCCACGGCTCGAAGTTTTCAGGGCTAAGCTCAATGGCCCTGTCAAAGCATTCCAGTGCCTCTTCAAACCTTCCAATAAGACGCAAAGCATTGCCCTTATTGTTCCAGGCCTCTGCAAGCTGCGGATCCAGCTTCAAAGCTTCCTCATAACACCTCACAGCTTCCTCATAGTTTCCCTCGTTGAAAAAATCCACACCCTCATTGTTCCATTCACCTGGATATTTGTCCATCATCGCACCTCCAATTCTGGTTACCCCAGTTACTGTATATTTTTAGGATTACTCAGCATTAAATCTATTCTAACACAGCCCATCTACCCTAATGTGTAGTACCCGGAACCAACCTTCATGAAAAATTTGAAACAACCCCACTTTCAAAGCTGCGCTGTTAAGCCACAGTTTCCAGAACCATGGTTAACCCCACCATCTTATTTACCTATCAAAGCTTTTAATCCAAATTAAATAAACATGCGCCAATTATTCTCCTAAAATATCTAATATAGTACTTTTAAATCCTTTAAAAGATTTATAAAAGCTTTATTAATCCAATAAAACCCTTACAATAAAATACTTATGAGATGTTCAACTTAATATAAATTGGGTGAAAATTATGGTGAGCATGGAGGATGTACCTGCAGAGTTAAGGTGGAAAATTGCAGCAGAGTCATCAAACAGCCTTGCAATGGGTTACAGTCTGGCATTCAGGCAGGTTCTTGATGACAAGGTTGTAAATCGGATAGAAGAAAGTGTTTGGGCTGAGGGAGGAAAACAGGTGAAGGATATTGCAGATGCTCTCGGACTGCCCGCTGGAAGCATTCAGGAAGTAGATGAAACCTGGGGCATCATCGGTGGAATCCTGATCCCCGGAGTTGAGGGAGAAGTTGTGAAATCCAACGATAAAAGGGTGGTCACCCAGATAACCAGCTGTCCACTCTTCAACAGCCAGAAAGAAATAGGTCTGGAAAATGGTGAAGGGATGTGTATTGCATGCAGGGCCTTCAACAAGAACGCAGTGGAGTCCCTGAACCCAGAGTACACCCAAAGGTTCACCAGGAGAATGTGCATGGGCGACGATCACTGTGAAAGCGTGGTTGAGGAAAAGTAGGTTTTACAGGCTCTCTGTCTTAAATCTGAATACTCTATAAGATAAGGGTAGTTAACATGATAATCAGGCCCTTCAAGAGTGAAGACAATTCTGCACTGCTTGAACTTGAAAAACTCTGCCCCCAGGGCAACGAAAGCTACGCAATAAACGCTGATAGAAACCCCGATGTTACAGCAAGATATAAGATATACAACAATTGGAAGTTAATCGTTGCTGAAGAGGATGGAAAAGTCACAGGCTCGGTAGGGTGGACTGTGAAGGGGCAGGATAAAAGGTACGTGTACCTAACTGAGATAAATGTACATCCTGACTTCCAGGGAAAAGGGATTGCTTCTAAACTTGTAAAGGAAGTGGAAAAGAGTGCTGATGATGCAGGTGCAGACCATATTTACTGTTACGTGGTGGAACCAAACACAGCCGCCAGATCTCTCTTCAGAAACCTTGGTTACTCTAAAATCAGGGATGTTAAAGCCTTCACAATGTCCGCCTACAGGAAAATGGACCTCGATGAACGATTCAAAATAAAAAAGGTGGATGAAAATGAGATCCCTGATGTTGTAAACCTTGTAAACAGTTACCATTCCAACCATGAGCACTTCACACACCACAGCCTGGATAGTTTCAAGCATCATTTAAACTCCATTCCTGCCTATGGAATGGAAAACTTCTGGGTGGTGAAAGATGAAAATGATATACTGGCCTGTGCTGGTTTGTGGGATTGTTCAAAAGTTGTAGAGTCCTACTTCAGTAAGGAACCATTTATGTTGAAGTTCATGGGTACAGTGTACAGATTTTTGGGTAAATTCAGGAAAACACCTTACCTGGCCCGGGAAGGTGAGCGTTTAAATTTAATTTTCACAGCAGACCATGCATTTAAAAACTACGATGCAATGGCCAGTTTAACTGCACATTTCAACAACCTCCTGGTGGACTGGGGACGAAATTACATGATGACACACGTTGACCCTGACGATGACCTGCTGAACATAATCAAGGGATGGCCACACGTGGATACTCTGAACATGTTTTCAAAGGGAAATAAGCCAGATTCAGATGCTTTTTATGTGGATGTAAGGGATTTGATCCCCTGAAATCTCTTAAACAACCATTTCAAGGTCAAAGTTCTCATAACCATTTGAACATTCTTATAAAAAAAGTTCTTCAACTCTTTAATCTAGATACACTTCAATCCCTAAGCCTAGATCCATGTTTAACCTAGTAAAACCTTGAGTAAAATTCTGACTAGGTTATACAAGCATTTTCTTAAGGATTAATTATCTTCCTAAAACTTATTTAAATGCTGAAAAAGCTTTGTTATTATGTTTAACTTTGTTATCATGTTTACTTATTAAAAAATATGTGGTGGTGGGATGAATGAGTATAAATGACGTACCCCCTGAGATCAGATGGGAAATTGCAGCCAAAGTATCTTCAAATCTGGCAAGAGGGTACAGCTCAGCCCTTAGACAGGTTATGGACGACAAGATCGTGAAGATGGAGGAAACCATATGGGCTGAAGAAGGAAAGCAGGTGAAAAACATTGCAAGTTCCCTTAAACTACCAACTGACACTGCTCCAGAAGTCAACGAAACATGGCTGACAGTTGCAAGCATCATCATTCCCGGAATTGAAAACCAAGTTACAGATTCAAGCCGAAACAGGGTGGTCACTAAGATAACCAGCTGCTCCATGCGCAGCGACCAAAAAGATATGGGTCTGCCCATAGGTAACCTGTGCAGAATATGCAAGGCTTTCAACAAGAACGCGGTGGAATCCCTGAACCCAGATTACACCCAGAGCTTCACCAGTAGAATGTGCCTTGGAGATAGTTACTGTGAAAGCGTAGTAGAACTGAAGAAGTTCAGGTATTAAACTTGAATAGATGCAGTCTTCAAGCATTATCTTTTGTAAGGATGAAGCCATGAGGAAGTTCGAAGCCTTCGAAAAAAACGCTGAAAAATACGATGCATGGTTTGATGAAAACAGGTTTTCCTACAGATCAGAGCTTCAAGCAGTGCGGGAACTCTTACCCCAAAGTGGTAACGGTGTTGAAGTCGGCGTGGGAAGCGGCCGCTTTGCAGCTCCACTCGGCATTAAACTGGGGGTTGATCCATCAGGTAAAATGGGGGAGATAGCCCGAAAAAGAGGTGTGAAAGTTATTGAAGGAGTTGCAGAGTCACTTCCATTCCCTGATTTGCATTTCGACTTTGTTTTAATGGTTGCCACCATATGTTTCCTTGATGACATTGAAGCGGCATTTAAAGAGGCCAGCAGGGTTTTAAAACCTGGAGGTTGCCTTATAATTGGTTTTATAGATGCGGAAAGTCCAATTGGGAGATCCTACCAGGAACGCATGGATGAGAGCACCTTCTACAAAGATGCAAGATTCTAATCTGTAGAAGAGGTGATTTCACACATGAAAAATGCTCATTTTAAAGATCTGAGCTTCAGACAAACCTTGTTCGGACCATCAGATAGATCAGAACCTGTGAAGAACGGGTACGGTGAAGGTTCATTCGTGGTGGTTCGGGGGTTTAAGTAGTTTGGATACATCTTAAAATCATTTCTACGTGCTCATGGAGACTTCAAATGATGGGATCGAAATTATTTCCTGCTTTTGATTTCTTTTTGAAGTTTTAAGAAGGCAGCATCGTCAAGAACAGGTTCCATGCCCTCGAGGGAGACTTCTCCTAGAAGATTGCAGTACCTGATTCCGCCCTTGTTTTCAGCCATCACCGGATTTTTAAGTTTGTAAACCCTTAAAATCCATATTTGAGCTTTTTTATTGTTTAAATATGATTTAACATGGTCACTGGTCCAGATGTGGTACTTTTTTAACGTTCCTATTCTCTGGGCTGATTTTTCAACTACATCTTCGACCTCTGCATAGTATTTGATCTCAGTTTTCCCGTCTTCCTGCTTGGGAAGAGCATTTGCCCCGGCAAATGTCTTGTATTCAGTTTCAAAGCTGTCTTGGAAGTTATCCTTCAAAGCGTAGCTTGCAGTTGGACGGAGAAGGAACTTCTTAACGTTTGTACCGTATTTTCTAATTAGGATGGTCTGTTTTCCCTGGCCAAGGGCTTCAACAGTTGCGTTCCATTCGTTCAGACATTTTTTCATGTTGCACACCTAATCTTTTTCTTCTCCTGGTATTTCTCCAAATTTACCCTCAAATTCTTCAACGCTTTGCGTAAGCCATTTTGCTATCTTCTTGGCTGCCCATGGGGATAGCATAATTTCCGATTGAACAACCCTTTCCACTCCAAGTTTCCCTGCAGGCAGTACTTCATCGCGGGGTGCGGCTTCCTCACAATAGAGAAGAACCCTGAAATCAGTTTCAGAGTAACCACCAGCAGCACCAGTGGCGTAGACTTTTGGGATGTCTGATGGAATTATAAAGGGAATGTTTTCCTCCAACTTAAACATCTCCCACGTACCGGTGCACCCTGTTTCCAGAGATCTTAGGGGATCTGTAGAAATCAGAAAAACTGGACTTTTTTAGAGTTTCAGAACCTTTTGTAGTTTCAGAACCTTCTAACTTACTGTGAGCAATCCTCAGGTACTCCTGGTTTTCAAGGAATAAAAGTGCAACTGCCCTTTTATCATCTTCTTTAAGCTTGTACTGGTTTGCCTTGCCTTCTTTCACCTTTAAAATTCCTATTTTTTTCAGCTCGTTGATGTGGGTGTAAGTTGCCTTGGGTGAAACATCAGCTATCCTCGCAATCTCCTGAACCGTTAAAAATTCACCCCACCTTTCAACCAGCTCCTCAAGGATGCTTATCCTCTTGGTGTCACCAAAAATTTCCTTCAAAACATCGGCCATCTTTCACCAGCTCCAGATAGTTAAATCAATTGTAAAAAATTTCCATAAATGGTGTTTTGTATGGGCATAATCCCATATAAAATTTACTTTATTTTCATTGTAATGTAAATATTTACATTTTAGTCTATGATGTATTACTTTATATACAATACGTATCTTAATAAGTTATGATGTCAGATGATACCTCAAAAATAATATTTGAGCTTACAGAATGTGAAATAAGCATTATGACCCTCATAGGAAGGATTGGAGGATCTCAAAATAAAAATTTCACAAGACAGACTGTAAAGAAAAAGGCCAGTAACAGAGAACAGCCCCACGTTGATGATGCACTGGATTCACTGAGAAAAAAAGGTTTAATCCATTATTATCGAAAACCAGATAACTTTGCTGTGAGCTCTCTGGGCTTCAAAGTCGCAATACGCTTGAAAGAAAAGTTCATGGAGGAGACTTACCCTGATCTTAGATTTTTGATGTTGTTTTGAAATTCTTTTTAAACCGAGAAGAATGTTTTTTGGTTATTTAAATCTTCACTCATGGTTTTTTTTATTGTGAACTTTTTTGTAAATTGAAATTCTTGTAGTTTAAACAATTCCCTCTTCAAATCTTCATTTATTCCACGAACAGAATTTCCAAATTATTCTGTTTATTTTAAAAAGAGTATATTGAATATAGGACTCAGAAATTTTTAAGATTTTCTCTTAAAGTTTAAATGTTTAGATTAACCTCAATAACTGCCTATTCCTTACTGTATTAGGTATCGCAAAAGACCAAATTCCGTAGTTGTTATAGCTCTTTAACACCCTTATCCCCATTCTTTCCAAATCCCCTTTCCTTCCTCCACTTACAATTATACTTCCTTCAGGTATCTCGTAGCTTAATCCTGTTGGCCATAATCCTGCCAAATTATAATGCCATCTTCCTCTGGATAAACTTCTCATCTTACTTCCTTCTTTTATTACTTCACTTTTGGCATTGATTATTTAGTTCATTCTATTTAATAATATTCTCATCATGGAATTCTGTTCTCAATTCTGACTCTTTATATATTGAAGGATTTAAGGGCTTTATCCTAAGGCAACCACTTTCCTGAATTTCCAATGAATCAATTACATTGCTGTCAATTTCCAAATTATTCAATCTATTTCAGACCATTAGCCGTCATAAAAAGCACACACCCAAAGAATTAAATAATACATGAATAAATAAGAAAAAATAAGGAATTCATGTTTCCTGGGTTCTTTAAAGATTTAAACTGTCTAATTTTTAGATTGTAGAAGAATTACCATCAGGATACATGGAAAAAACCATTGAAACTCTTTTCTTATCATGGAGTTTTACAGATGCAGTACTTACACAAAGAAAGATTTTCTCTCTGGAAAAACTTTTTACCAGTGCAGATGAAATTATTTCCAGATCTGTAAAACCTTAAATCCGTCCATAAAAACTATTCCTGGGGGGGGTGTAGCGGTTTATTTGCAACAAAAACTAAGTAAATTGAGATGAGTTTTATAAAGTCACGAAACTCATTATTTTCTGGTGCATATATCTCGAAGTAGTGATCATCCCCATTTGAAGATCCTTAACCTCTTCTTCATCAACTTCTTTTTCTTCAAACGTGTTAATACTCCCACCAATCTCATCTGGGCGGATTGTAATTAGCTCATGAAAGTTTTCATAGTTGTAACATGACATGATGGAGTCTACAGAGTTCCCATCTACAGGTGGATTTTTAACATGCTTTTTATAGATTTCAGATTCTTGTTGAAGTTTTAAAAGTAATCGGGAGGTTTTCATTTTTCTAGAGCCTCAACCCTTTAATAAAATTTCCAAACTCAGCTTATTAAACAAAATACGCATTGGTTTCACTCACATTTGGATTATACATTCCTCAAACTTTAAGTAACACATTAATATCTTTTTTAAGAATTGTTATAAAAGAAGTTATGAATCAATACTATATAAAACTTTATGATTTATATTCACAAATTATGGAATTTTATGTTTTGTTAAATGTTTATCAAAACTCATTTTTAACTTAACGAATAACCACAAAATTTAGTTAATTGATTGCCAAGTAATAGAAAATTTTAATAAAAAATAGAAAAGATTCATTAAGATTTTGGGTTCGTTAAAATACCATCATCGTACTTTGATCTTAAAGATTCAATTATCAAATTAATTTTAAAATTATTCCCCATGCACCTTGTACCTGAACTTGCAAATAGGTGGTTTCAGTCCCAGCCTGTAGTCGTGTTTCACTTGCCCATCAATACCTGTCCACATGAAGGAGAGTTCTGCCATGGCCTTGCACATGAGGCAGAATACTTTGTTGTCGATTGCTCTGGTTCCCCAGAAGCATTCCTGGATCCAGAATTCTCCTGGATGGGATTCGACCTTGTAGCCCATGTTTGAGAATACGTTGGCTATCCATTCAACGTAGTCCTGGAGGATATCTTCAGATTCAGGGTCCACCTCTTCATCGAACTTTGGCTTCATGTTGCTCTGGAAAAATCTTGCAAATTCTTTCAGAAAGCCTGCTGTGTCCTGTATGCGCATCTTGGATGTTAATGCCGGGGTTGAGCTTAAAACAAAGTCTGTCACTGCTTTTAAACGTTCTTTATCAGCGCTGTTTTCCCCTCTTTTCTGGGATTCCTTGTTGTATAGTGCAAGTTCCACGTTGAACTTCAGCTCAGTTTCTTCGAAGGGTTTTATAATGTAGCCTGCAGGTTTGGTTACCTTGGCGCGTTTGAAGGTGTTTGCATCTGAATGTGCCGTCATGTATATTGCTGGAACATCCCTCTGCTTTGAAATTCTTTCAACTGTTTCTATTCCATCCATACTCCCCTTAAGTGTTATGTCAGTTAATATTAAATCTGGAAGTGTTTTACTGGCAATTTCAATGGCTTCTTCTCCAGAACTTGCAGTGCCAACAACCTCATATCCCCATTTTTCCAGGTTAACCTGAATTTCCATTGCTGTTATGCTTTCATCTTCAACTATCAGAATTTTTGCCCCTGGCAATTAAAATCTCTCCAGTTATCTTTAAAAGTAGGTTTAGAAAATCCATACTTATATATTTTCTTGAAAAACTCATCTTCTGTGGAAATCCATGATTTTTCCACCAATTAATTATGGTAAAACCATTTAATAAAAGTTTCAAGATGTGTTCCCCAAATTGGCCCCTTTTTACGGGATTTTCACCGGGCATGAACCAGGTTTTGTATCCATGAGTTCTATCTGCCTGTGCATGTTTTATGCTCACATAATTGTCAAAATATATATAATACCAATTTCAAAATAAGTATTTACTGGGTGTTACCCAGCATGAAAACTGTTAAAAGGTTATCCAAGAAAACACTCTCAAAATATATTGGTGAGTGGGAAAAGAAGACACTTAAACATCCACGATTTAACAAAAGTATATTAAGGGGCTCACAATAACTTTTATTAGGGTAATGAGCATTGAAGCATCTTACATATGAGGGGAAATTGATTAAAGTTAAACTGAACATAAAAAAAGGAAGATGGTGGTATAAATGGCCGATTACACATTAATATCAACAATTTATTCAATAGAACCTGTTATGATATGCATAACCAGTTTCTCTCCAAAGAGGGTTGTTCTTTTAGAAGAGGAAGATGCACCCGAAGAAAAGCTCAAGGTTGAGAAAATACTCCAGGACACAGTTGGAAAGTTCATAGACATAGAGGACAAAATAACAAGCCTCTACGAAGTCGTGAAGATTGCAAGGGACACTGTGGATGTTATTGAAGAAGAGTACTCCAAGGGGAGAAAGATAGTTGTCAACATAAGCGGAGGACGCAAACCCCAGGCACTCGGAGCCCTTTTCGGGTGTTACGCCAGAAACAACATGGTTGAGAGAATTGTTTACGTTACAGAGGAGAACAGCCAGATCCTGGACCTTCCAATACTGAACTTCGGAATATCTGAAACCAAGAGAATGGTGCTTGAGGAACTTAAAAAGGGAGAAACATCTGTTAAAAACCTTGCACTTAAAATAGGAATAAGCAGGGGAATGACCTACAACCACATAAGAGAACTCAGGGAAATGGGATTCATAGATCCTGACAAACTTGAAATCACAACTGCAGGAAAGCTCGCAGTTATCTGAAGAAAATGAAATGCTTTTTTTACAGGGGTATAAAAACCCAACTCTCCTAATTTTAAAATGGAAATTAAAAAGAGAAGTTTTGAATTTAAAAGAGAAGTTTTAAATTTAAAAAAGACGTTTTAAATTTAAAAAAAAAACAATCTCTAAAGTTAAAAGAGAAGCCTTGAAGGGTTCTCAACACACATTTTAGTTATATCCTTTTGTGAGAGTCCGTGCTCCATCATTGATTTTACAAACATCTTCATGCCCTGAACTGGTCTGGGATTGTGCTGCTGTCCAAAGTCCGTGGCCATTATGCACCTTTCAGGGCTAACATAGTGTACAGCATCTGCAATAACCTGGGGGTCAAGCCTGTCGTGGCTCGGCATGCATGCAACGTAGCAGTGCTCAAGGTAAGCGTGGCGGCTCATCTCCTTCTGTTCATCAAAACTTGCACCAACAACACGCGTCAGGGGATGGTTAACAAGCAGGCGCTTAACACCGGCACTTGAAGCTGCATCAATAACCTTGAATATGTCCGGAGCTTTGAGGTGTCCCGTTGCAAGCACCATGTCGTGCTCTGAGACCGCGTTCACCACTTCCTCAAGGTTCTCAAGTTTAAAGGCATCAGGGTATGAAACAGTTGGAAGCCAGATAAAACGTCCTCCAAGTCCTGCTGCTGCCTCAACAGCTTCAACATTCAAACCCCCAACACTGCTGTTGAGGCACACGCCTCCAATTACTCTGAGACCTGTTAACTTTTCTGCAATACTTGCCCTGCCCGATGTGGGTTCTGCATGGGATTTCAAAACCACCGCATGCATTCCCTCTTTCAGGGCATCCTCTGCTATTTCAACATCGTTCAGGAGCCTTGGCTTCACATCCGGTGCTGTGTGGATGTGGGTGTCCACAAATCCCTTAAGTTTCATTTGGCTTCTGCAGGGACGTTTATCTTTTCTTTAACCTTTGTGTAGAGGTTTCCACCTTCAGAGTCCATTGTAACAAGCAGGGGTCCGAAGTCCCGGACTTCAAGTTCCCATACTGCTTCTGGAACTCCAAGGTCCTCCCAGTGCACGCTTTTAATTCTCAAAACAGATTTAACGTAGTGGGCTGCACAGCCCCCAACTGCAGTGAAGTAAACTGCATTGTTCTCTTTTATTGCCTGAGCTGTTGCTTCGTCCATGCCTCCCTTGCCTATTATGGCTTTAACACCCATTTTTATAACTTCAGGTTCATATGGGCTCATTCTCATGCTGGTTGTGGGGCCCACAGCAACCATTTCATGGCCTGCATCTGTTGACCGTATTATTGGGCCTGCATGGAATATTACAGCATCTTTAAGGTCCACAGGGGCTCCCTCTTCAACCATTCGTTTGTGTGCACTGTCCCTTGCAGTGTAAATGGTTCCTGATATGTATACAATATCTCCAATCCTTAATTTCCCAGTCTGGTCTTCAGACAGGGGTGTTTTAAGTTTTAAACTCATTAAACTCACCTTTTTTGTTCAGTAAGAATAAATATCCCTTTTTAAATTTGGGGTTGAATGAAAAGTATGGATGATTATAAATCCTAAGAATACAAATAATAGATATTTGACTTCATCATAGATAAATAGGAAAGTTTTCATAGGGACAGATAAAAAAATTAAAGATTGTAAGGAGAAAAGTTATGTCCATAGACGACAAGATAGTAGGTCTCAGTAAGTACATGATAAGCCTTCCATCAACCAAGGCTTCAGTTTTAAGCATGGCATTTATAAGCTTCATTTTAGGGTTCATTGTGTCCCTGATAGAACCAGCAGCAGATAGATCAATCCTTTACTCCTTCATATACGGAGGTTCCGCTGGTTTTCTCATGTTCGGGCTCATGTCCATAATGGCAGGGGGACTAACCCAACCAATGATAAACCGGCTTGAAGGCAGACACATGAAGATGAAACAGTCCATGTTTCTCTCCTTTGTCTCCATGATGATGGTTGCAATTATATACGGTGTTGGAAGCTTAGTATCCAAGTACACAATATACAGCTACACCATAGACGCACTGGTCTTTGGATGTGCAGTTATATTTGCAGTGAGGACCATAGTTCTCTGGAGCACGTCCAACATAAGCTTTTTAAAATCAATACCAGCAGCTGTAACCCAGCCCCTCCTCATAATAAGCATGGTAATAGTTCTGGTTTCCCTAACAAAAAGCTTAGCAACTAACATAGGTTACTTCAGCATCATTCCACTGCTTTTCAAGATACTGATCGCATCCATAATACTTGTTGTGGCCATATACTCCTTTGTGGCAGTTCTTGAATCTCCAATGAAAAGGAACCTGGGAGTCGGAGGTTTGGAACTTCTGAGTCTATTTTTAGCCCATACAACTGAAGGATCAAAGGCTCTTGAAGGGGTTTTTGAGGATATGGGTGAGGCTGTGGACACCATCATAAGCGTGATGAGCTTCCGAAACGCGGAAGGCATGAAGGCACTTTTCCTCACACCATGCGTCCACCCAGGACCTGTTGGTAACATAGGCGGCGGTAACATGCCAACACAGCTTGCAAATAAATTTGATAAGATTACAATGGTATCACACGGCCCATCAACCCACGACTTCAACCCAGTATCCTCAAAAGAGGTTAAAAAGGTTGAAAATGTTGTTAAAAAAGCAATAGTGGACATGGATTACTCAAAAACTGCAAGCAAATTCAAAACCATAAAGCATGGAAACGCCAACCTTGGAGTTCAATACTTCGGTAACAACCTCCTCATGCTTGCAACCTTTTCACCGGAAGGCTCCGATGACATAGACTTTGGAATCGGGCTTGCAGCTTCAAACCTTGCAAATGTAACCCACAACACAGAAAACGCGGTTCTCGTGGACTGCCACAACTCATTTAAAAGGGAGGGCGGCAGGATACTCCCGGGAAACAGGGAAGTCTTCGAGCTTCTGGATGCAGTCAAGGAGATTCCTGAAATGGAAAGGGACAGCATCAGGATGGGCTGTGCCCAGGACCCAATGGACGACGTGAGCAAAGACGAAGGTGTGGGTCAAAGCGGTGTTAAGGTGATGGTTGTGGAGGTTGCCGGACAAAAAACAGCCTACATCCTCCTGGACTCCAACAACATGGTCATAGGTTTCAGGGAGCAGATACTTGATGCTGTTAAAACGCTAGGTGGCATTGACGAGGCCGAGGTCATGACAACTGACACACACTTTGTGAACACCCTTGCTGGAGGCCACAATCCAGTCGGCATGAAGAAGCAGGAGGAAATACTTGCTGCAATCCTTGAATGCACCCGAAAAGCCATTTCGGATCTTGAGGACGTTGAAATAGCCTGCAAGACCTGCAGAATCAAGGACCTTAAAACACTGGGGCCCTTACATGCCACTGAACTTGTAACAACCATAAGCTCAATTGTGGCTGTAAGCAGAATATTTGCACCGCTAATATTCATAGTGGCCCTGTTATTTGTCTTTATATGGATATTCTACTGGGCACTTTAAGGGGAGACATGTTTTTTCTCCCTTTTTAAGGTGATCTTCTGGGAAAAACTTTTTTTTTAAAAATTCAGGGTTTTTTTAAAATTTTGGGAGAATACAGATTCAAATTTTTGAGAGAATACAAATTTAAGTATTCAATGAAATTCCAAAAAAAAGTCTAAAAACTCATCTTAAGGAAAAAAATAAGGAACATGGTTTTTATATGGGTACACAAAAAAGCGTTTGTACAAGAATAGGGTTTGTACAAAGATTTATACAAGATGATTACTTACTTTAAGTACAGGAATTAAATTCAACAGGATTTAAATGAAAGAGATTCAATTTAAAAAGAACTGAACAACCTAAAAAAGGGTATGGATTAAGATTAAAAGTACAGGTTAAGATCAAAATATGTATCAAGTTTAAAAAAATTTTAAGTTTAAAAACTTTCCCAAGAAAAAAATTCTTTAAATTTAGTTTAACTCTTAAAATTTAATTTAAAATTTCAATCCTTAAATTTAGTTTAAAAACTCCTTAGAAAAAAGTTAACTCCTTAAAAAAAGGTTAAAAAGTTCGACTTTTTAAACTCAAAGTTTAGATAGGCATGTTAAAGAGCATGACCCATACCATCAGCCAGATGAAGAAGAACGGTACAATTCCACTCCAGAGCCATCCTTTAAATCCTCCAACTGCTTCTTTTCCGAAGATCTTTTCGGATGCCTGGCCGCACACGTAAAGAATGATTAAACTCACAAATAATGCCAGAGCATCATTTTTTATTATTCCAGTTGAGAGTAAGTACGATATGTAACCTGCGATTATACCGGCAACAGCGTGTAGGGTTGTTACCTTTGCATCAACTTCCATATTTTTTCCTCCAATTCATGTTTATTATTTAGCTGTGACTATAAATATACTATAAGGTGTTTCAATGAAAGCTATGTCCAACGTTGATATTTACACAATTTGCAATGAACTTAAAGAAATTCTAAAGGATGCAAGGGTCGATAAGGCTTACCAGCCCACCAAGGACACCGTTCTTATACGGTTCCACGTTCCAGGTAAAGGAAGGGTTGATGTCGTATTCCAGGCCGGTTTAAGGGTTCACACAACCCGGTATCCACCCCAAAACCCTCAAAATCCACCATCATTTCCAATGCTTCTTCGAAAACATTTAAAAGGCGGTACAGTCACTGGTGTGGAGCAGCACAACTTCGACAGGATCATGAAGATCAACATCCAGAAGGAACATAAATATTCACTGGTTATAGAACTTTTCTCCAAGGGCAATATAATACTTTTGGATGAAGAAAACAGGATCATACTGCCTTTAAAACGCAAACTCTGGCAGGACAGAAAAATATCATCCAAGGAGGACTACAAGTACCCGCCGGAACGGGGCATAAACCCTTTGAAGGTTGAAAAAGAGGAGATAGCAGACTTATTTAAAGATTCAGATCGGGACGTTATAAGGACGCTTGCAAGAAGCGGTCTTGGAGGCCTCTACGCAGAGGAAGTGGTCATGAGATCTGGTGTTTTGAAAAACAAAGCATCTGAAGATGTGACAGCAGGGGACGTTGACGCTATTTACAGTGCAATCTCTGAGATTTTCAGGCCCCTGAAGGAGAACAATATCCACCCGCAAATAATATCTGGAAAGAAGGATGATGTTCTACCCTTGAACCTGAAAAAGTACGATGATTGTGAGAAGAAAACCTTTGAAAGCTTCAACCAGGCTGCAGATGAGTTCTACAGCAGCATAGTTGGGGAGGACATTAAAAAAGTTCACGAGGATATCTGGGCGGCTGAAATAGGCAAGTACGAGAAGAGGCTCAGGATCCAGATGGAGACACTTGAAAAATTCAAGAAAACAATTGAGGTATCAACCAAAAGGGGAGAGGCACTTTACTCAAACTACCAGGCAGTTCAGGACGTGCTTGACACCATAAACCATGCAAGGGAGAAGTACTCCTGGCTTGAAATTGCATCAACCGTGAAAAAGGCCAAAAAAAGTGGTGCAGAGGGACTTGACATCATCGAGTCCGTTGATAAAATGGGGGTTTTGACGCTGAACCTTCAGGGCACACGTGTGAACGTGGACTCCAAGCTCAGCATCCCGGAAAATGCTGAGGTTTACTACAACAAGGGTAAAAAGGCAAAAAGGAAGATAAGTGGTGTTAACATTGCAATGGAGAAAACACGCAAGGAAGTAGAGAAGGCCAAAAACAAGAGGGAAGTTGCAATGGACAAGGTGCTCGTACCCCAAAAGAGGGTTAGAAAGGAGCTTAAATGGTTTGAAAAGCTTCGATGGTTTTTATCATCCGATGGGCTCCTGGTCATTGGGGGAAGGGATGCAACAACCAACGAGATGATTGTTAAAAAGCACCTGGAAAACAGGGATATATACTTCCACTCAGATATTCACGGAGCAGCATCCGTAGTTATCAAGGCCGGTGAAGGTGAGGTTCCAGAGTCAACATTGAATGAAACAGCATCTTTTGCAGCTTCTTTTTCAAGTGCATGGTCTGCGGGGTTCGGATCCACCGATGTGTACTGGGTCCACCCTGACCAGGTTTCAAAAACACCGCAGTCAGGTGAATTCGTGCCTAAGGGTGCTTTCATAATAAGGGGCAGCCGTAACTTCATCAGAAACGCACCCCTACTTGTAGCCGTGGGGATCGTGGATTATGAAGGTAAAAGAATAATGGCCGGCCCTCCAGAAGCCCTTGCCAAACGTACTGACAACTACGTCATTGTGAAGCCGGGCTACACGAAAAAAGAGGAGATGGCCAGGCAGATACGGGGAAAGATCGATGAAGAAAAGATCTTATCCATTGAGGACGTTGTGAGGGTTCTGCCTTCGGGTAAGTGTGACTTCGTGGATAAGAGGAGTTTAAAATGGAGGAGGTAACCCTTTAAGTTTACCATTTTTTTTAAGTTCACGTGAAAATAAATTCTTTTTTAAAAAAAGTGATATAAATACAAAAATTTGATTACAGAACTTATCTTGATTACAAAAATTATTTTGATCCTTTATGAATTATTTTGACCTCTATAAATTAGCTTGATCACTTATAAATTATTCTGATCTTTCAACTGTTTCGTGTTTCAAATTTTTACTTTGGAATAAATTTCATTTTTTTAGACATTACTACAACATTTAAAACACTTTTTAACCTCATTTAGGATTAAACGAAGTATTAATACTGAAACTGGACAAGAGAACCTGTAATTTTAGGACCTATGTAATTAAAGTAGAAATGGAAAAATCAGGTACAGATATTTAGAAGATATTTTTAAAACATTAACTCTAAAATACTGAAAAGAAAATTTGAAAGGAAAAATTGAAAAACATTGACAAGAAAAACATTGCCCAAACTTTTTTATTAAAGATCAAGCCATATAAACCGCTCAAATCATGTTTATCATGAATCAGGATTTATTGTAAATAGGGATATTGGTGTGAGATATGTAACAGCACTGAAACCCGTGCTTGTCATTTATCCCTCGGATTTGTCCTTGTCCTTCATCTGTTTTTTAAGGAGGAAGTTGAGGTCTATAACGTACTTTCCTTCCTCGTCTGATACTATTATTGAATCGTCCTTCATGAGAGAAGGGAGATTGAGCTCGTAGATCCCATTTTCCTTGACCATTATGGTTTCTATTGAATCTCCCTTCATTTCGTGTATCTCCTTGACCTTACCCTCTTTGTGGTACTCAAAAAACTTACTTCCACATTCCGGGCACCCCTTAAGAAGGATGTCCTTGTCGTCCTCAAATTCCCGTCCGCATCTAATGCAGCGATGCACCTGAATCACCAATGTTAGCTATCATTGAGAGAAAGTTGGATTTTTTCTTAACAGCCTGCATAACGTTTGCAGGTCCTATTATGGTTATTCCTATTGTTCTGCGCTTTGAAAGTCCGAAAAATGATTTTTCATCCTTTTCAAGGGTGTGTATGTCGATTCCAACGAAGTTCTCCACATCTATTTCCCTCATGGTGGTTTCTATAAGCTCTGCCTCTTCTTCAGGGGTTAATCCTCCTTCAATAACAACAAGATCCCCCTCTTTAACCTTTCTCACTATCATGGATATTTTTTCCATGCTGGTGCTGGTTTTGATGGCATCCGAGGAGAGGAAATCCATTTTCAGGGCGTTTGTTTTAACATCTTCCATTTGATCACCACCTTAGTTAAACCTCTGAACCATTGCCTTGTAAAGATCCTCTATGTTCTCACCGTGCAGTGCAGATATGGGCACCACAGTGTGCTGTGGGAAAACCGAGAAGATTCTCTGTGCGGAAGCCTCGGGGAGGTCTATTTTGTTTGCAACCACCACGAAAGGTATTTTGCGGGCCTCAAGGTTTCCCATGATGGTTATGTTGGCCTGGGTCAGGGGATCCTTGGTGGCATCTATAACCAGGAGAACTCCAGTAACATCGTCCAACCATTTTATGGCCTCTATTATTCCTTTTGTTGCCTCTTTTGCCCGTTTTTTTGCCTCTGCCTCTGACAGTCCAAATTCAAGGAAGTTCTTGTAGTCTATTTTGGTTGCTATTCCAGGTGTGTCTATTATGTCGAAGTCCAGTTCCACACCATCGTTGGCTATTGTAACGTGCTCCTGTTTGTAAACCCTCCTGGTTTCATGGGGAACCTCTGAAACAAGGCCTATTGGTTTTCCTATCCAGTCGTTTGTCATCCTGTTGGCCAGGGTGGTTTTTCCAGAGTTTGGATGTCCATAAAATCCTATTTTCAGTTTTTTGTCCTTTCCAAGGAGCTTCTTAAAAATATCTCTAAATACGTTGTTTCTGAAAAATTTTCGCATGCGCATCACTCTTATCCCTCTTGGTAGATCTGACCTGGCTGGAGGACAACAACCTTAACATGTGGATTTGAACGTCTGACCAAATCCTCAAACTCCAGTGGGTTCTGTTCAATTTCTGGGTATGTGTTGTAGTGCATTGGAATTATAACATCAGGATTTATCCATTCTGCAGCTATTGCAGCTTCAAATGGGCCCATTGTGAAACGGTCCCCTATGGGCAGCATTGCAATGTCAGGCCTGTATATGTCCCTTATCACAGTTTTCATGTCGCCAAATATTCCAGTGTCTCCTGCATGGTATATTCTCCTGCCGTTTTCAAGTTCTATTATGAAGCCAGCTGCACTTCCCCCGGCAGCCACTTCCTCTATGAAGTCCATGTCAGAGGAGTGGGTTGAGTTGACCATGGTTATTTTAACTCCTTGTATCTTTATGCTTCCACCAATGTTCATCCCAATGGTTTCAAATCCCTGTTTGGAGAGGTATACAGATTCTTCATGGTTGCAGACGACCACGGCTCCTGTTCTGTGGGCCAGTTCCATGGTGTCTCCGAAGTGGTCTGAATGGCCGTGTGTGACGCATATAACGTCGGGGTGCAGTTCTTCAACTGCCACGGGACATGAGGGGTTGTTACTTATAAAGGGGTCTATCAGTATCTTCAAATTTTCATCTGTTACTATCAGGAATGCAGAGTGTCCAAGCCATGTTATTACCATTGTTTTATCTCCAGGTTTATGTCCTTTGAAATATTCCATGCATCTTCAAACAATTTTTCAATTTCTTCAATGGATTTGGGGTCCTTGTATACAACTCCAACCTCAAAACTTTCATATATTGGGTCTGTGGATATTATGAGGCCGTTTTTCTTGTCAGCCACAACAGCAACCGTGTGAACGCTTGGCATGGTTCGTATCTTAACGTTGTTGTCCAGGAGAACTTTTATAAGTTCCACCGATGTTTCATCGTCAAGGCTGGCTTCCTGTATTATCATCCGGCTTTCCGTGTCTATGAATTTCTTAAGAACGCTCACATCTATGTTCCGTATCCATGGGTACATCATGAGCACCCTGTTTTCAGCCTTGGATATTGTGTCTGTGAGTGTGTCCTTCACGTTTCCAGAGTCAAAGGACCAGATTATGCTGGGCTCCTGTGATTCAAATTTGAGCTTGTCAAGTGTTCCCTTAAAGGAGTCCAGCCTCTCATCTATTAGGTTCTCGATTTCCTTGCTGTTTTCAGTGTAATCCTTTTTCATGCGCTCGAGCCTGTTTTTCACAAACTCCTCATCCTTGTCCTCATTGTGCCTGAACCTATTAAAACCTCTGCGTTTCTTTGCTTTGGATTTGGTGAGCACAGACTGCATTGGAGCTCTCTTGGTTTCTTTATTATCGGGATTCACTGTTGAATTGTTTACTGGTTCTACCTTGGAACTGTTCACTGGTTTTATGGTTGAATTATTCGCTGGTTTAACTGCGGAGCCTTTCACTGGATTTATGGTTGAACCTTTCACGGGTTTTACTTCAGAACCTTCAGTTTTAGCTTTTTTAACAGGTTTAATCTGTTTAGCTGTTGAACTGGATTTTTTAACAGGTTTAACAAGAGGTTTTCCTTGTTTTTCAGGTTTTAAGTTACTAGCAGGTTTACTCACTGGGTTTTCAGATTTAGGGTTACTGGCAGATTTCAATGGCTTTACAGGTTTAGAGTTATTAGCAGATTTATTTGTCAGCTTTGCAGGTTTAGGGTTGATGATAGGTGCCTTAGGTTTAACTGCAGGTTTTTTAGTTGTGGTTTCTGGATCTTCAGATCCTTTTTTAGCCTTTTGGGGTTTTACAGGGTTGATTATTGGAGCCTGCTTTTTAGGTTTCACTGCATCTCTGGTTTCAACTGGTTTCCTGTTTACTGCATCTCTGGTTTCAGCTGCCCTGGAATCCTTCCGTATCAGGGACATTTCCTGTTCTTTCCCTGTTGATCTACCCTCTGATTTTACAGGCCGAATTTTAGGTATCTTCTTTTCTGTTTTATGAAAATCAGACGCCCTTTTATTTGCAGATTTTTCTGTAGAATTATTCCCTTTCACAATTTTAGGTGTTGGTTTAATTGGTTTACCTATTTTTTCATTCTTAATTTCTCTTTTCAATGCTTGCCGTGGTATTTCTTTTGTTATGGGTGCCTGTGTCCCTTTCTTTGAAAAGTCTATTCTGCTGCCGAATATCACCACTAAAATAAGTCCCAAAACAGAAGAACAGATTCCAAGAGTGAAAAGTGAAAAGTCTGGCGGCGTTGAAAATCCGAAAGACATGGAATAAAATCCGCCTATAATTAACAGTCCCCCAAAAACTGTAATGAGTAGATTGATCATCTGATACCTCCCAATATTTATGTTATGGGTTCTTTGGATTTATAAAGGTTGCTCCCAATCCTCTGCATATTTCAATATTAACTTCACTGCATCTTCTGTTCCACTGTACTTTGAAAACGCTTCCCTGACGATTTCTGCCCTTCGCTTCAGGTCCTCATCATCGAAGATCCGGTTTATGTCCAATGCAATTTTGTGGGGATCGAGTTTTTTTATGTTTTCAACTATGGATATCCCGTAGCTTTTAATGTGCAGTGCATTTTTAAGCTGTTCTGGATGGTTCTCTATTGGAACAATTATGTTTGGAATTCCCATGGCCGTTACCTCCATGGCGGTTGTGTGGCCGGCAAGGGTTACAACAACATCTGAAACTGCCATCCATTCCATCATGTTCTTTAAAAACTTCTTCTTCACTATCTTCTCAGAGTCTGGAATAAAGTCTGCATCTATCTGGGGCCCAGTCACCATGATTATCCTGTCGCAGTCTATCATGTCAGATGCACGGCACACGATCTCAAGAAGCCCCCTTCCAAAGTCGCTCCCACCAACCGTTACAAGAACTATCCTCTCCTCCGGCTTAAATCCCAACTTCTCCCGAAGTTCAAGTTTACAGGGCAGATCCTCCGGGTGTTTTTTAAGGAAGGGGCCTACGTACTTGATCAGCCCGTTTAAACGTGATGGTACCTCAATGGACCGCTCAACATCAGGCACCACTATGGCCTTGCAAAGGTTTGAGACATCCTTGATGAACCGTCCTATCCCGTTTTCAAGGTACTCAACTGTTTTATCATCAGGGTTCATGTCTGAGAAGTTGAAGGTCAGCTCGTTCGTCACGAGGATGCAAGGTATTCCAAGGACCTTGGCTGTTATTGGAACTGAAAAGTGGGAGTCTGCAACTATGATATCCGGTTTGAACTTTCTTATAACACGGGACTCATGAAACATGCTTTTAATGAAGACCAGAGGCGTGTCAATAGATTTTTTCATGGTGTACCTTATGTCAAGCTCACCCCCATCACCGTAGAACTTGAGCTCCGGCAGTTTCACAGCCTTGTAGGTTTTGTACTCCTTAAGCATCTCGTAACCGGAACCGTAGCTTGCAAAGAGGACTTCAACTCCTTCTTCCTGAAGCTTCCCTGCAAGGGCTATGCACCTTGAAACATGTCCCATCCCTATCCCACAGGGGATAATAAGCACTTTCATAACTTGAACTCCCATAAATAAAAGGTTCTCATAACTTGAAGATTCTCATAAACTGGATCCCAAACTCTGATCCAAGGATCAGACTAACTTGGATCGTGATGTAATAAAAATTTAGAACAATATTAAAAACATTCTTCATTTCAACTACTATATAAAACTATCATTTGCTGGGAGTGCTGATTTTAAACCGAAAATAAAAATCTTTTTAGAAAAAGTTATATTGAAGCTTGTTAAAAAATGGTAATAATATGAACTTGGATTGAAATTATCCTAAAATTTAGAGGGGTTTGCATTATGAACTTTTTACTGGATGAAACGGGACAGGGAGCAGCAGAATATATCCTGCTCTTCGGTGGGGTGATCATCATAGCCATACTATCGCTTTTGATCTACAAACAGTACTTCCACAAAGACACCCTTAACTCTGCAAATGATATAGAACGTGTTAGGAAATGCACAGAATAAAAATAAAGTGCAAAAACAGGGTTTTTATTTAAAAAAGGTTTATTTAAGAAGGTTTTTATTTAAAGAAAAAGTATTTCTATGAATTTTTGGAATCCTCCTTTTTGTGAAGGGGTTCCCTTTTTTTGTGGTGTTCCATTTATGAGAGATTATTCTTGTGGAATAGTTCTTTGTGAAATAATTTTCCTGTGAAATTTTTATTTCAATTTAAATGTTTCTTTATTCAGTTTAAAATACCTGTAAAAAAATGTCAATTTCACATGTTGGACTGTACGTACACCAAGATATTTTTAAACGTTTTATCTGACCCTTTTTCATTGCTCAAAGACCATGCCAGCTTCTTCAGCAGCACCCTCTTTTGATCCTCCTTCTGGGAGTCCATGTAGTAGATCATCCTGTTGAAAATGTCGTCCAGACCCTTCAGGTTTATTGAATCATCCCCAACTTCATTAACCCTCATCTTGAAGATACTCTTCAGTTTGAGGGAAGCATCATTCACCTCTGCAACATCACTGCTTTCCAATTGTTTTATAAGTGCACTCAGCTCAATGAAGTCCAGTTTAACCCTTCCAAAGATAAGTCCCTCGGTTTTTATGGACTGGATCCTTTTAACCCCGTTGTAAACATTGAAGTCATAACCTGTTATATATATCTTACCGTCCTTTAGAAGGGCCATTAATGATTCATTAAGCGTTTTATCCGATGTTAAAACTTCAGATTCAATTCTAATTTCATTAAAAATCTCTTTTTTTGATAGTTCCTTATCATCAAGTAATTCCAGTATCGATCCCTTAAAATTATAGTTCTTTGGCATGTCCCACACTGCACCTTTTTTTGTATGTGATAGTATGCACATAACAGTATATAAAAACTATATTATGTGATAAAAAAGTTACATTTTGCAGACTGTGAAATAAAAGGAAACTACAAAGTGAAGGTGGAAGTGGTGGAGAGCTGAAGCCTATTCTGTTGTGATATGGGGACTAAAACATAAAATTATAAATAGAAGTGGGAGTATAACAAGAAATGTTGATAAAAAATAAGTCAATGGAGGTAAAAAAAACATGAGTTTTCTAAAAGATGAAGGTGGACAGGGAGCAGCAGAGTATATTTTACTTTTCGGTGGAGTAATCGTTATAGCAATAATCGCTCTGTTAATATACAAAAATTACATGAATAAATCTAACAATGCATTAAACGCTGGAAACGATGTAGAAGGTGTAAGAAGTAACGTCAACCAAAATACATAATTCTTACAGTTTTTTTTTAAGTGGAGAGTTATATGTTAATGGATGAAAAAGCCCAAATAAGTGCAGAGATGATACTTATCTTAGGTGCTATCCTTATTATTGTCATAGTTGTGGGAAAGTTTGTCTTTGACATGTCAAATTCAACAGCAGGCAACATAAGTGGTGTTGTAAACACTGCAAGGGACTCATCCATTAACAAGATGTAGCTCTTCACATTTTTAGTTTTTAAAAAAAGATTATATAAATTGAGGTTCCCATACAGTGACATTCTTATTTTTATAGATTGATTTAAAAAATGTGGAATTATTTCCTTCAAGCCATAGTTTGGTAAAAGTCGAATTTTCAAACTGTTTGTCAATAACAACAGACTGCATGCTGTCCATAAGAAGTACAATGCAGAAGTCACTGTTTTTGTCAATGTAACGTTTTTCAACATTGCCAGTTGTAACGTTGATAACACAGTAAGGTGTTTTACCCTTCCATATTACATTTCCTGTTTTTAAATCCATTATTATGTCATCATCAGTTGTCAAAATGTCTTTATTGACTTCAATATTGCCATAAGAGTACGTGTAATTTCCACCCTCCATCTTGTTGAAATCCCAAGTTCCAAAATGGAATATCCAGTATGCACCTTTTACACCGGAAGTTAAAACCACAAAATGGTGCGAAGTGGTTGGATGAGTATATTGCAGTACATCCTCAGCTGCAGTTTGATTCAAACCGTAATTATTTGCGAGTATTGTTCCTGCAGTTTCCCTGTTAACTCCCAAAATGTTATTCAATATATCAACGCTTTGTGTTGTATTTCCCGTGTAATTATTCAAAGTTTTATAGCCTTTATCCCCACTTGTTGCCAGCATGCTGAAAATACCCAATGACAAACTCTCATTATCTGTTGTGAAGGCTTTATCTATCCAATATATACTAAAAGAATTTACTCCACCATCTGCAGAAACAGGACGATCAGCAGTAGCTGCCAAAAAATGACCATAATCCCACTCTGAAATAATTACCGTGTCATTCGGCGTGCTATTATTTATCCAGACTGCTGAATCATAAAGATCATCATTTACAAGAGGTTTTAAATTTGAAAAATTACTGTAAGCATTTATGATCCCAGGGGTTACCACCAAAACTAAGATTACAATCGAAATAATTTTAATTAAATTCTTATCTTTGAAAAGTTTAAATTTACTATTTTGAAGTATATCAAGATATCCCACACATGTTCCCACCATGAGCCCTGAAAACACGATAAGTGGAGGTAGAAGAACTAAAATAAATCTCACACCTTCTCTAAGAGAAAATAATCCAATTAAAATCCATGTAATAAGAAATAAATAAAAAAACCATGTCATTTTGTTTAAATAACGTTTTTTCATATTTTCATTTATCATGACCCTAAAAGTCCATAAAAGGCCTAAAATTCCTCCAAAAATCACAAATCCCCCATCTGAGATCAATTCATTTATTGAAGGCTTTTGAAGTTCTGAAATGGAAATACCAATGTTAGGCCATGCATTTACAACACTTGTGCCAGCAGCAGCATGCAAGAACTGTAAAACAGAATTAAATGATGTTAATTTAAGTAAACCCGTTGGAACTGTGAATAGCAATGCGAAAATTGTAAAAGATCCTAAGACTTTACAAACATTTCTTGTTTCAAATTTTTTTAGTTTAGCCAAAACTATGTACAGAAAAGAAGACACAATGATTATACCAACTACGTACAACCATCCGTTCCATGCTTCAGCAAAAAGAAATGTTGAAATGGCAGCTAAAAACGAAAATCCAACTAAATTTTTGTTATTTTTTGCACAAACTGCTTCATTAATAAACCACATTACCAAAAGCGGAAACAATAAATTAAACATATCAGTGTCAAACCAGCCAGGAACCGTCCTGAAAAAATAAATAGGAATTGTAACAGTTAAAATACCTGCAGCTACCGCACCATACTTGTTTGTAAACCTTTTTACAAATAGATATGCAACGGTACCAGCAAGAGGTCCTATAATCGCAGGTACCCAGAAGCAAGTTACAATTAAAGGCATGTTCACAAACAAATTCACAAATTTATAAAGTAATACTGTTAGGTAAACTATTAATGGAGGATAAGTAACGGCATCTCCTTGTAAACCACCAACAACGTGCAAATCTAAATTTTTACCATTTACCCGTGTATCACCCAAATAACCATGATCTACGTAATCCCTGGTCATACGATAGTTATAATATGAATCAAATTCATATGCATAAGGAAGCCCATTTTGATCCTCATAATAAGCCTTCTCATCTACGGAAATACCAGTTAAATGAGTTGATTCTACCCTTAAAACAAAACCTATGCTGAATATGATAAATATAATCGCAAAGGTTATTGCTAACTCTTTTTTTGATACCATTTTATCACGATTATTAAGATGCTTCCCAAACGGCAGCATCACCATGACTGTAAACAAGTTTAAAACTGGTTGAATTAGCCCTTTCAAGCCACAACTTGGTGAATGTTGAATTCTCAAACTTTTTGTCAATAATAACAGATTGCATGCTGTCCATAAGAAATATTATGCATAAATTACTGTTTTTGTCAATGTAACGTTTCTCAACATTGCCACTTGTAACGTTGATAACACAGTAAGGCATTTCACCTTTCCACGTTACATTCCCAGTGTCCATATTCATGTTCACACCATTAGGAGTACTTAAAATATTATCACTGATGTGGATTATACCATGGGAATACGTGTAATTTCCACCCTTCATCTTATTGAAATCCCAAGTCCCAAAATAGAAAATCCAATATAAACCGCTAAAACCCTTGGTCAAAACTACAAAATGACGGGGATTATTTGGATGAGTGTATTGAAGTACATCCTCGGCTGCAGTTTGATTCAAACCGTAATTATTTGCGAGTATTGTTCCTGCAGTTTCCCTGTTAACTCCCAAAATGTTATTCAATATTTCAACACTCTTAGTTGTGTTCCCCGTGTATTTATCCAGAGTTATATAACCCAGATCCCCATCTGTGGCTATCATATTGAAAATACCCAATGACAAACTCTCATTATTCGTTGCAAACGCCTTATTTATCCAATACTCCCGTGAAGTGCTTGGAGATTGACTTCCAAATGAGTAGGCACTGTCAAAATGCCTCGAAGGCAAAGTTTCAATATAAGCAGTTCTACCGTCAAAAGTTACTGGACGATCAGCAAAAGCCGTTAAAAAATGACCATCACCCCAGTCTGAAATAATAACTGTATCTAATGAGGTATTATTGTTTATCCATAAAGATGCATCCCAAAGATCATCACTTGCACCGGGTTTAAAATTAATAAAGCTTTCACAAACAAGTAAAATTGAGCTAACAGATACTGCAAACAAAATTAAAATAGATATAGATTTAATCAAACCTTCCTTATTTTTAAAAATCTTGAGTTTATCGCTTTTTTTAAGTAAAGTCAAATAATCAACTGTTAAACCAACCATAATTCCAGAACTTATTACCATTGGCGGTGTGAGGAGCATTATGAATCTTACACCTTCTTTAAGGGAAAAAAACCCTAATAATGCCCAGAGGAGCAGTAATGAATAAAAAAACCAGGACATATTTTTTAAGTAGTGTTCTTTAAATTTTTTATTTTTTATCAAAACCCAAAAACTGCATAGAAAACCTAAAATTCCTAAAAAGAATGCAACTCCAACACCCTGCATCACTTCTCCCGGTGAGGGTATTCCAAGCTCTGAAACAGATACGTAAATATCAGGCCATGGTGCCCATGGTCCCTGAGAATTGGTTAAACTGAAAAGTTCAGGAATGCTGTTGAAAAGTTTCAACACGTTTAGGAAGCCTGTAAAAATTCCTACCAATAGTAAGATAAATACAGAAAATACTACAATAATACAGGTAAGATTCTTAACTTCATGTCCTCTGAATTTCCTCCAGATGATATAAAGAATTGTGAATCCTAAAAGTAAATAGAATTGATACTGCCATCCGTTCCATGCAAGTGCAAACAGAAACATGGACACTGCTGCTAAAATCGATAGTATCATCTGATTTTTGATTTTTTTAGCTTGGACTGCCTCAACAAATATCCAGGTAACTAGAAGAGGGAAGAATATGTTGAAAATGTCTGTATCAAACCAGCCCGGAACTGACCTTGCAAAGTAAAATGGTGCCGTAACTGTAAGGATACCTGCTGCAAAAGCCCCATATCTGTTTGTAAATCTTCCAACAAAGAAATATGCTACAACGCCTGCAAGGGGTCCTACAAAAGCAGGCATCCAAAAACAAATAGTTAATAATGGCACGCTTGAAAAAAGATTTATAAATTTGTAGATCAAAGTCGTGATATAAACTATGAGTGGTGGATAATCCATTGGAACTCCCGAAGGAGCATAAGAATGCAGATCCCATTCTCTACCGTTTATTATTGTATCTCCCATATATCCATGGTCAAGGTAATTTTTGGTCAGACGGTAGTTGTAGTAAGAATCCAGCTCGTACATGTAGGGATGTCCACTTTGATCCTCGTAATAATCTTTTTCATCAGCAGGAATTCCTGGAATGCTGGTTGATTCCACGCGGAGAATGAATCCAATCAGAAATATGAGTAAAATTAATACCAGTGTTATTGCTGTTTTTTTGCTGGACATAGTTTCACTTCAATCAATAAATTAAAATTAGATTGTTTATCCCCTAATTTTATTTTAAACCTAAAAATTTGAATAATAATATTGCATAAGAACAAGTAACGTATAAATTTTTCCATTAGTTAAGTATTCCAAATAACATAGGAATGAGAAAATAGTTTTTAGTCTAAAGGCATTTTTACAAAAACTGTAAGTGAGAAATGAAAAAATGGGATATGCAATCCATTAAAAAGACATTTATCTCTTAAAAATAAACCCCTTCCTTAATCCGGGGGATCATAGCAGTCAAAACACACTGCTCAGTGTTCTCCCTACGATTAAGCAATCCTCGAGAGAGATAGCTCACTGCCCCTGATTTTTCTCCAAGGTTGGTGATTCCTGTCACCTTGTCCATGACGTCTCCAACTTCAAAGCTTCCAGAACCTTTTCAACAACGCATGGCGGGTACTCGAATCCTGAGCTCACACCGAGGGTTGTTCTGTTCTCGTCGAATACTGCACACCACTGCAGGTCCACGTAACCTGTTAGGGAGTTGGGCACCTCCATGAGGCCTGATTCTATGCCCACTGAAAGGTCGAATTCTGGAGAATATGCGTTTTTTGCCCTGTTTATGGCTCCCTGTATTGTCTGGTCAAGGCCGAATGGCTGGTCCGGTACCCCTGAGTCCACATCAATGGATACAACTTCCAGATCTTCATAGATCTTTTTTAGAATGTTTTCTGTGGCCTGAACCTTCACAGGGTTTCTGGATCCAACTGCTACTTTCATAGACTCCACCAGTTTCTAATGATGTTGAAAAAAACAAGCTGAAACACGTTCAAACAATCATTTGATGATAATGCCCTTCCTGTCTATCTCACCCTTCCTTATCCGGGTTGATGATATGGGTTTTCCATCTTCTGCAAGCACCATGCTTATGGTTATAATGTCAAGGGGCTTCATCCCCTTTTCCCGCCTTATGTCATTTATTTTGAAGGCTGTTGGTTCTGTTTCTTCGCTTACAACTATGGCGTCAATTTCCTCGTCTGATATGGTTATGCCGTAGGGGTCGTTGAGTTGTTTGATGTCGTAGCTTGTGTGTTTGCCCTCAAGCAGCTTCATGAGGTTGGACATTCTAACGTTGCAGGGGTCAATTTTGCCCTTCAGTCCCCCAAATGCGTTTGAGGTAACACCTATAACAACGTAACTGCCCATCTCGAACGCTGTGTCAATGAGCTTGCTGTGGCCCTTGTGGAACTTGTCGAATGTTCCCCCAACAGCCACTTTCCTGTACTGATTCTCTTTCATTTATCCTACCTTTTTTATTTGAATAAATTCATGAACTTTAATTAAGGAAACGAAATTTTATGTTATAAGATCAGAAACATCTGAAATTGTAATATCAACGAAATAATATCAACGAAATTAGTAGGTTAAACATCAAATTTATAAGATTAGATTAAACATCATATCGGATTCATTTTATAGGATCACCGAATTACAGTGAACATCGATATCTTGATTATGTTAGAGGTTAGATTATATAATTATGCTCCGAGAACACAACGTTGTGGTGAAGAACCTTAAAGATGTGGATCTGAGATTTGCATCTTGCTACCCCAATCTCTACAGAAGTGCAATGTCATCCCTTGGCTTCCACATAATCTACGACTTTTTAAACAGCAGAGAAGACATCTACTGTGAGAGAGTTGTTTATCCATACGGCAAGAGCCTTGAAACAGGGACAAATCTCAGAGATTTTGATGTTGTGAGCTTCTCACTCCAGTACGAGCAGGACTACTTCAACGTGCTCGAGATGCTGAGGAAAGGTGGAATTCCTCCTCATAAGGAAGACAGAACATCCAGGGACCCTTTAGTAATAGCAGGCGGGCCCTGTGCAAGTTCAAATCCCCTTCCAATGAGCAGGTTCTTCGATCTATTTATAGTTGGGGAGGCAGAGGTCATACTGGACGATGTTCTGGATCTGTGCATGGAACTTGACAACCCGCGGGACGAGCTGGATGCCTTCATGGACATTGAAGGCGTTTACCTGCCGGACAATCCCACCAGGATACGTATCGTGAAGGACATGAAGGATGCATGGCAGCCTCTAAGGCAGGTGGTACCTGAAACAGATGATAAAGAGTTCATCCCAGCATTTGGAAGGTCATTTCTCCTTGAAGTTTCAAGGGGCTGTGTCAGGGGCTGCAGGTTCTGCATGGCGGGCTGTATCTACAGGCCCAGACGTGAAGTGCCCCTTAAAAAACTTCTTGAAACCGCTGAGAAGGGAAGGCAGGCCACAGGACTCAACAAAATTGCCCTCATAGGTGCAGCAGTTTCTGACCACTCACAGGTGGAAGATCTCTGCAGAGGACTTGATGAACGCGGTTTTCATGTTACAACACCTTCCTTAAGGATAGAATCAATCTCAGAGGAGCTTCTTGAGATACTGGGTAGAAGCGGACTTAAAACAGTTACAATAGCACCCGAATCCATATGGAAGGTTAGAAAAGCTATGAACAAACCCATACCCGATGAAAAGATTTTCAAAACCATCCAAACAGTTTTCAAACAGAAGATGAACGTCAAACTTTACTTCATGCTTGGACTGCCCCAGGAAACCATGAAAGATGTTGAATCACTGTCCCTGCTCATTAAGGACTTTGTTAAAATGGCAGACAGACGCGGTTCCATCAGGGTGAGTGCAAATCCCTTCATACCAAAACCACACACACCATTTCAGTGGCACAGATTCGACTTTGAGGATGTGAAATCCAAGATCAGGTACCTGAGCTCCCAGGTCAATTTAAGGTCCTTTAAAATCGGAAATCCAAAAAATGCACTGGTTCAGTACGCACTCTCAACTGGAGATGCTGGTCTGGGGGATCTGATTGAGGGAAAAAAGGTTTCAACTGCCCGGTGGAAGAAAATTGTGGAAGCAAGGAATCCAGAAGATCTTCCCTGGAAGAACATTGATGTGGGAGTTAGGGACGATTTTCTGAAGAAGGAGTATGAAAAGGCTTTAAAAGGTGATGTAACTCCGTGGTGTGAGACCTTTGGCTGTTACAACTGTGGTGCATGTAAATAACAGTCCCCAATCTTAGATCTTATAATTTTCAAATATAAAAAAAACCCTTTTAAATTAAGATCTAAGAATATTAAATCCTTCAAAATAGAAATGCCCACGATTTTAAATAAATAGACTTTATACAAAGGGCCTTAATTATTTCTAAATAAAAAAATTCTAAATAAAAAAAATTCTAAAAAAAATTCTAAAAAAACTTATAAAAAAGTCCACATCATCTCTAAATAAAAAAAACTTTATAAACGTTTTTATACACTTCTTATAAACCCCCTACAATTTTATACTCTTTTTAAAGCCTTATACTTTCCTAGAAAACATTTTTCTCCTCATTTTAACTAAAAATCCATAGAGATGCGTTAAAAAATGGGCCAGAGCCTTTTCTGGATGCATTACCCATGAAAACATGCCTTTTCTCAATACCATATCCCTTTTTACGGATTTAACTTCTTTTCTTGGAACGTACCTTAAGAATATGGGCACGCCCAGAGCTAGCAGTACTGCCCCTATCATTATCTGATTCAGAGCACACTGGGTCATCAGGTAAATACAGATGATGATGCCTGCAGCTGGTATTATCCAGGGAAGTCTTATTCCACCTTTAAACTTGTTTCTCAATGGGAAAACGGATATGCATGTTAAAAGATAGCAGAAAAGGAGTGTGAATACGGAAAGAACTATGAGTTGGTTTATGGTTCCGAATATGGAGGCTATCAGTGTTATTCCGTTCTGTACAAAGAGTGAAACGTAGGGTGTCCCATATTCAGGGTGCACTTTCGAGAACGTGCTAGGTAGGAGGCCATCTCCTGCCATTGCATAGGGTATCCTTGCAGAAGATAGTATTCCAGCTTCATCAGATCCTGAAACTGAGAAGAGAGCACCTAAAGTCAGTATAAGAGCCCCTACACTACCCATAACTGCATATCCTGCAAGTGCAAGTGGTGCTGATGATGCTGCAAGCTCCATCCATGGAACAGTGCCTATGATAACGAAGTTGGTCAGCACGTAAAAAAGGGTTACAATGCCCATTCCCATCAATATTGCCCGAGGAATGGTTGCTTTTGCATTTATTATCTCATCAGATGGAACTGTTACAAGTTCAAAGCCCACATAAGCCCAGAATATCAGTACAAGTGCACTTCCAAGACCTCCAAAACCAATTGGGGCTATGGGTGTGAAGTGAGATACAAGCTCTGAAGGCCGGATAACAAAAAGGAGTATTCCAATTATGGTTAATAGGAATATTGGGGCTATCTTTAAAACCGTGAGGATGTCATTAACCTTCCCTGCCTCTTTAACGCCCTTGTAGTTTACAATGGTTAAAAAAAGGACGAACAAGATTTTTATCACGATCTGCTCCCATACAGGCATGGCAGGATAGAAGTACTTGAGGTAGGCCACAAATGCCAGGGGAAATACTGCTATTGCACTCCATTCAGCTATTAAAAGGGACCATCCAACCAAAAATCCAACAAAATCTCCAAAAGCTTCCTTTGCATATGCATAGGGTCCTCCAACCCTTGGTACGAGTGATGAACATTCAGCAAAGCAGAGTGCTATGACCAGTGCCATTAAACCTGCAATTATCCAGGCAAAAATAGAGGATGGACCCAAAAATCCAGCTCCAAAAGATGCTGCAATGTAAATATCTGCCCCAACAATGGTTCCAACCACCAGGCTCACCACGTCAAAAAGGCCCAGTGAACGCTTCAGACCAGCAGGCATAATAATTCTTTAGGTATTCATGTGTTATAAAGTTCTCAAGCCAATTAAAAATTATGTCAAAGTTTTAAAGTTAATGGAGTTAAATTGGAAAAGTGCTTCTCATGCAGCGTATTCTTCCCATAAATCATCTGGTATCATCCCCTTGATTAGGGGCAATGTAATCATCAGGATGATGAGGTCGTCTGCAAAACCCAAACCTGGAATAAAATCTGGAACAAGATCCACTGGATTCAGTACGTAAGCCACAAGTAGAGGTCCTGCGATTCTGGCTTTTTTAGAACATCTCGGATCCTTCATTGTCATGGCCAGTATTTTCACTTCATTTTTCATCTTTTCGAGTTTTTCTGGTATCATTTGGATTTAAACCTCTTTTAAGATCAAAGGTAAGATCAAAACATGAGCACTAAACATTGGGACTTAAACGTTTCTTATTTAATATTTTTTCCAATTTAAACCTGATTTCTTTTATATACAACATTTGATAAAATAGGTGTATTTGATAAAATAGGTGTATTTGATAAAATTATAACGGTAATTTCTATGGAACCTTCAAAGAGAGTTAGATCTATAAGTCTTTCAGGAATAAGGAAAATGTTCGAACTTGTTGGGGAGGACTCAATAAACCTTGGCCTTGGAGAGCCTGACTTCGACACGCCCCAGCACATAAGGGATGCTGCTTCAGAGGCTTTAAAGGAGAGTTTCACACATTACACTGTAAACAAGGGCATGCCAGAGCTCAGGGAAGCCATATCCTTGAAGTTGAAGCGTGAAAATAAGATAGAAGCTGATCCAGAGTCTCTGATAGTGACCTGCGGTGCAAGTGAGGCGCTTTTCATGTGCATGCAGGCCCTTTTGAATGATGGAGACGAGGTTCTGGTACCCGATCCAGGTTTTGTATCCTACGATGCATGTGTGAAGCTTTCAGGCGGAATTTCTGTTCCCATAAAAGTTGAAGAGGAAAATGAATTCAGGGTCACCCCGGAAACTGTGCTTGAAAGCATCACAGACAAAACAAAGGCCATAATTTTGAATTCACCATCCAATCCAACGGGTGCAGTCATGACCCGGGACGATGTCAGGGGTGTGGCCGAGATTGCAGAAGACCACGACCTGGCCTTAATATCAGATGAGATATACGAGAAAATAATCTATGAGGGAAAGCATTACAGTCCTGGACGTTTCTGTGAAAACGCCGTTACAATAAACGGTTTTTCAAAAGCCTACGCAATGACTGGTTTCAGGATAGGGTACGTTGCAGCATGTCATGAACTAACAGAGGAAATGCTGAAGGTTCACCAGTACAACACGGCATGTGCAAGCTCCATATCCCAGAAGGCTGCACTTGAAGCACTTCAGGGCCCACAGGACAGTGTTGGTAAAATGGTTGCAGAGTTCAAAAAAAGACGCGACCTCCTGGTGGACATGCTGGCAGATATGGGAATACCATGCTCTGCACCCCACGGTGCATTTTACGTCTTCCCCAAGGTTCCAAATTCTCAAGAATTTGTTCTTGAAGCCTTAAAAAGGGGTGTTGTGACTGTTGATGGAAGTTCATTTGGAGAGTACGGCTCAAACCATGTGAGGTTCTCCTACGCCGCATCCTACGAAGATATAAAAAAAGCTATGGATAGATTGGAAGGTATGGAATTTTAACCAGTTAAATCCATTTAATCTTTAGTTAAATCCATTCCATCAATTTTACTTACGTCCATTCCATTCGATCTTTTACTTAAGTCCAATTTCCATCAATCTGTATTTAAGTCCACTTCCATTCAATCTTTTACTTAAGTATTTACTCATTTTAATGTTCAAGTTTTTATTCTGTCCTCCACCTCAACACTATTCAATTTTTCTAATATTAACACTAGTTTTAGTTTCACTCAATTCAATTGAAGGAAATAGAAGTAAATTCAGGTTTAACTACTTTATTTTCAATTATTAGGCTTCCCTAATGAACAAAAATCCAATTCTTTTTATAATTAAAAAAAGAAAGAATAAACTCCAAGTGATTGAATAAAATTCCAAAGACAAACTCCGGGGGCTGAAGCTTGGATGCACAAACCCGAAAGAAAATAGGTAAAAAAGCTGTTTCTGTGGCAATATCTGGAAACATCCTGCTTACAGTTCTAAACTTTGTGGTGGGAACGCTTTCTGGTAGTGTGGCACTTGTTGCAGAGGCATCACACACCCTCTCTGATGTTCTAACCTCCATAATAACGTCTGTGGGGTTCAGAATCGGGATGATGCCCCCGGACACGGAACACCCCTACGGCCACGGGCGTGCAGAACCCCTGGCAGGCCTTGTAATCGTTGTATTTCTATGTATCGTTGCATTTGAAATACTTTCAGAGGTTTACAGGAAGCTTTTTGCAGGAGGCACCTTAAACCCGCCGGATATTACTGCAGCGTTTATGGCTCTCGTTGGAATTGGTGCAAACCTTGCAATGACCACCTACATGATGCGCGCTGGGAAAAAAATAAAAAGCCCTGCCATAGTTGCTGATGCACAGCACCAGAAAGTGGACATATTTTCATGCTCAGCCATACTCATAGGTGTGATTGGTTCAAGGCTGGGAATACCTGTTTTAGACCCCATAGTTGCGATTTTCATATCCTTAATAGTTTTGAAGACTGCATTTGATATAGGACATGAAAATGTAAACAACATAATGGGTACAGTGCCCTCACACGATGTTCTGGTTGACATAAAAAGGGCAGCCCTATCAGTTGAAGGTGTTTTGGGAGTTCACGACGTGAAAATAAATTATGTAGGTCCCTACGCCTCCCTAGATCTTCATGTTGAAGTTACAGACGATCTAACCCTCAAAGAAGCTCATAAAATATCACACGATGTTGAAAAGAACGTTATCGAAGGGGTTGAGGTTGTAACCATGGTAAACGTTCATGTGTGTCCAAAAGGTGACGGATTTTGTGTGGAATCTGTAAATAGAAGGTTTTAATCCCAAAAAAAAATTTAACCCCAAAAGAGATGCTTAATCCAAAAAGGTAAAGCCACTTAAGGATATCTGGAAAAAAGGTAAAACCACTCAATGATATCTGGAAAAAAGGTAAAACCACTTAATGATATCTGAAATAACATTAAAAAAGCCAGTGGTGGAAATTTATGGATGATCTGGATATTAAAAAGATTTCGGGACTCTCCCATGAAGAGGCATCCAGAAGGCTTCAGGAGTACGGTTACAATGAACTTCCATCAACTAAAAAGCGCAGCTTACTTGTTATAATGTTTGATGTTGTTCGAGAGCCCATGTTTCTTCTTTTAATAGCTTGTGGAACCATTTACTTCCTGCTTGGTAACTTTAATGAAGCTTTGATGTTAATGGGTTTTGTTTTGGTTGTGATTGGGATCACCTTCTACCAGGAGCGGAAAACAGAGCGCACCCTTGAGGCACTGCGGGATCTTTCAAGTCCCAGGGCACAGGTAATTCGTGGAGGTTTGAAAAGAAGAATTCCCGGGCGTGAAGTGGTGAGGGATGATATCATAGTTCTTGAAGAGGGCGACCGTGTGCCTGCAGATGCTGTTGTTCTATCGTGCAGCAACCTCCTAATTGACGAGTCCTTGCTTACAGGGGAGTCAGTTCCTGTGAGAAAGGTTTCATGTAACGGGGTCATGGACATGCATCCTCCTGGAGGAGACGGCCTGCCCTCAGTATACTCCGGGACCCTGATTGTTCAGGGGCTCGGTGTGGCTCAGACCACATCAACTGGTGCAGAAACTGAAATCGGCAGGATAGGCAAGAGACTTGAAACCCTTGAAACCGGGGACACGCCCCTTCAGAGGGAGAGCAGGGCATTTGTAAGAAACCTGGCACTGATTGGACTTTTCCTCTGCGCTGCCGTGGTATTTGTATACGGTTTCACAAGGCTAGACTGGCTCAACGGATTCCTTGCAGGCATAACACTTGCAATGGCCATTCTACCAGAGGAAATACCTGTGGTGCTAACCATCTTCCTGGCCCTTGGTGCCTGGCGTATTTCTCGCAAAAAGGTTTTAACAAGACATTCACATGCCATACAGGCCATTGGCTCTGCAACAGTGCTCTGTGTTGACAAGACAGGTACCTTAACCATGAACCAGATGTCTGTAAGCCAGATATTTACAGACAACACATTTTACAGCATTCCCATGAGTGCTGAAAACCCAGAAGAACCCCTTCCAGAAACGTTCCACGAGCTTGTGGAGTTCAGCATACTTGCAAGTCAGAGGGACCCATTCGATCCCATGGAAAAGTCTCTTAAAGAGTTCGGTAAGTTCAAACTTTCAAACACTGAACACCTCCACGATGACTGGACCCTTGTGAGGGAGTACCCTTTATCAGGAAAACTTCTGGCCATGTCGCATGTTTGGAAGTCACCTGAAGGACACGATTATATTATAGCAGCCAAAGGTGCTCCTGAAGCTGTGATGGACCTCTGCCACCTGGACGATGTTGAAGTTAGTAAGATATCCAAAGATGTGGCTTCCATGGCAGGTAAAGGCCTGAGGATAATTGCAGTGGCAAAGTCTACCTTCAAATCAAGGGGTTTGCCCCTGAAACAGCACGATTTCACGTTCAAATTTTTGGGGCTCATCGGATTTTTAGACCCTGTACGTCCAGGTGTTGCAGAAGCCATCAAGGAATGTTATAGTGCAGGGGTAAGGGTTGTGATGATAACCGGGGATTACAGGGAAACTGCAAGAAATATTGCAGGGAAAATTGGACTGAAACCCCGGGAAAATGTGATAACGGGACCTGAACTTGAAAGTATGAGTGATGATGAACTTCAAAGGAAAATAGGTTCTGTGAACATCTTTGCAAGGGTTGTGCCCGAGCAGAAGCTCCGCATTGTAAACGCACTTAAATCCCGTGGAGAAATTGTTGCAATGACAGGTGACGGTGTTAACGATGCACCCGCCCTCAAATCTGCCCAAATAGGTGTGAGCATGGGAGGAAGAGGTACTGATGTTGCAAGGGAAGCTTCTGAACTGGTTCTTCTTGAAGATGATTTTTCATCCATAGTCTCAGCTGTTAAGATGGGCCGCAGAATCTTTGACAACCTTAAAAAGGCCACTGCATACATACTGGCCATCCACTTCCCCATCGTTGGCATGTCCCTAATTCCCGTGCTTTTCCAGTGGCCACTGGTACTTCTGCCCGTCCACATCGTTTTTCTCGAGCTCATAATTGATCCCACCTGTTCTGTGGTTTTTGAGGCTGAGCCTGCAGAACATGGTATCATGAAACGGCCCCCACGCAGCCTGAAGGAACCACTTTTTGACAAGCGCACAATAGGTTTAAGTCTTCTTCAGGGTTTAATCGTGTTTTTAATTGTCTTAAGCGTCTTTGTTGCTGCACTCTACAGTGGACAGGGTGCTCTGGATGCCCGTACCCTGAGCTTCACCACCCTGATAATCGCCAATTTAGGGCTGATACTAACCAACCGTTCATGGTCAAGCTCCATATTAAAAACACTCAGATCACCAAACTCTGCATTATGGTGGGTTTTAGGAGGTGCTTTGACTTTTCTGACCCTTGTACTTTACGTTGAGCCGCTTCGCAGCCTTTTCAGCTTCACAGTTCTGCACCCAAACGATCTGATCCTGTGCATCCTTGCCGGGCTCACAAGCATACTGTGGTTTGAAGGTCTTAAAGCATCTAAAAGGTTTAAACTGGTTGAATAAGGAGTCAAAAACGATTTTAAATGATTATTTAGTTATTTATTATTAATTATTATTCTAATTATTTATTATTCCATAATATTTATTATTCCATAAAATATTCTACGAAATGATTCAAAAAAAATATGAAGTTCACTTAAGTTCATTCAAGAGTCTAGTCGTTACGCTTTCAGAGTGTTTTTTTAGTCATCTTCAAATATAAAAACTTTTTTTTAAATATAAAACTAGTGAAACATTATATTCATTCCATGAGAGATTTTTAAAGGAGTAATATTGAAGTTAACATCTCAAGACTGAAATTTTCAAATTTAGATGACAAAAAAATGTTTGAAGAGCTTAAAATACATTTAGATGCACCTGAAAAAATGTTGTGCCACACCTGAAACTCTTGTTGATTGTGAGGATTGTCAAAAAATATGAAAAGCATTTTTAGTTTATTTTTCCTTTTATATCCCTTTTTTAGGCCCTTTAAAGAATTTCAACCTGTTTTTTCGATAGTTATTTATTTGTCGAAGAACATAAAGTATACAAGAAAATGGTTAAAAAAAAGTTGTTTAACTGTTTTTTTGTTTCTAGATAAATCTTTTTTGGTGGTGTTTATATTGATAAAAACTGTGATCATGGCTGGTGGAAAAGGTACCAGATTACGTCCTTTAACATTTACCAGACCAAAACCTATGATTCCACTTGTTAACAGACCCATAATGCAGTATACTGTTGAAAGATTGAAAAACTTCGGTTTCAGGGATATCGTAATGACCCTGAACTACATGTCAAACCGTGTGAAGAACTACTTCAAGGATGGTTCAAGCCTGGGTGTTAACATAGATTACTCTGTGGAGGATTCACCCTTAGGAACAGGGGGAAGTGTTAAAAAGGCAAAAAAGTACATAGATGACACTTTCATAGTTTTAAGCGGTGATGTAATTACAGATGTCAACATGACAGATGTGCTGAATTTCCACAGGGAAAAGGGGGCGCTTGCAACCCTTGTACTGACCCAGGTGGAGGACCCCACACACTTCGGAATAGCTGAAATAGACAGGGACCAAAAGATAACCAACTACCTTGAGAAGCCCTCCAGAGAGGAGATATTCAGCAACATTGCAAACACCGGGATATACGTCTTTGAACCTGAAATATTCGATTTCTTCGACAAAAGTAAGGAGGAAGTTGATTTTTCACACGAGATCTTTCCCAAACTGATTGAAGAGGATTCCAAAATGTACGGTTACCTGTTCAACGGTTACTGGAACGATGTTGGAAGACCTGAAACTTATCTTAAAGCAACTTATGACATTTTAAATCAGAAGATCAAACAGAAACTTTACAGATCCCGGATTCAAACGGGTATTGGAAAACTTGGAAACATCAGCGTTGGAAAAGGTATTCACATAGGTAACAGGGTAAGAATAGAAGGACCTGTGGTTATTGGGAATAACTGCACAATAGAAGATGGCTGTAAACTCTCAAAGGGTACAGTTATTGGAAACAACGTTTTTGTTGGGAGCAACACCAACATTGAAGGTGCTGTCATCCTATCAGAAAGTAGGATAGAAAAAAATTCATTTTTAAAGGGCTGTATAATTGATACAAAATGTCATATAAACAGGAACACCCTCATAGAAGAGGGGGTTGTTACAGGCAGTGCCTCAGAAATAGGTAAAAACTCTGTTGTAAGGTCATCAAGGCACATTAAAAACGATATGAAGATCCTTCCAAATTCTATTATTGACTCTGATTACTGATCAAGGGATACTGATCAAAGAGTAAAAAAAATTTTGAAGGGGCCTTCCATGACCACCAACGTTTTCCTACAAATTTACGAATTTGTAGTAAATTCTGTGGATCAAGCTTGTGAAGTGGACATGGTGGAGCGGTTTTAGTGAAATGGTTCCAATGAATGGGTTTCTAGTGAAATGGTTCCAATGAATAGTATCGCTGGTAAGTTGGGATATTTATGAGTAGAATTGAGAAGTATTGTTTAAGATGGTAACATGTCATTGTATATTAAAGAGATCAGAGGCGTGGTGAATTCAGAGATAAGTAATGAATTTACCTCAAACCTTGGAAATGTAATTGGAAATTTTTTAACCCCAGGCAAGGAAATTGTTGTTGGGAGAGATTCAAACAAACAGTCACAGATGATAAAGCGATCCATCACTGCGGGCATACTTGCAGCTGGAATAAACGTGATAGACTTTGGAGTAGCTCCAATACCTGCAGTGCACCATGGAGCCAAAAACATCTACAACGTGGATGTCATGGTAACTGTAAGTGCTTCGCACCTGCATGCAGACGAGGTTGCAATTAAAATATTCAGTGACTATGAGATATCCCTTGAAAGACATGCAGAAAAGGTTCCCTGGGACAGGATAGGGCAGACGTTGTACACACAGAACCACATGATGGACTACATAGATTCTGCCCTCAAGCACGTTGATACGGATGTTGTGAAAAATCTGGCACCAAAGATTGTTGTGGACTGTGCAAACGGTTCAACTGTGACCTTCCTTCCCAAGATACTTGGCAAGCTTGGATGTGAAACCATACTACTTGGATGCCAGCACACAGGAGCATCAGCAAGCAAATTTGCAGATCCAACACCACAGAGCGTTTCGCTGGTCTCTAACCTTGTAAAAGCTGTTGGTGCTGACATGGGAATTGCTCTGGACAACGATGGAGACAGAATTGTTTTCACGGATGAAAATGGAAAGATAATCAAGGATCAGACTGTTCTCGGGATATTTGCAAGGGAAGCCCTGCTTGAAAACCCCAAGGGGTACGTTGTATCCTCTGTTGTCACATCCATGTCAATGGATGAGGTTGTATCCAAGTACGGGGGTCGGATCATAAAAACACCAGTGGACTTTGTTTTAAAGGGAACAGTACAAAATAAAGCAGTTTTTGGTGGGGACGAACCTGGAATGTATGTATTTCCAGAGTTTCAGGAGTGTTTTGATGCCATATTTTCAGCTGTTAAGATGCTTGAGATCATGTGCCGCTACAACAAGCCCCTCTCAAAACTTGCAGAGGACCTTCCAGAGTACCCCAGGACCATGTTCTCTGTGAAATGCGAGCACGAAAGCAAAGAAAAAACCATCCAGGATCTGAAGGAAAAAATGGGCAGAATAGGCACTTTAAACACCGTTGACGGAGTAAGAATTGATATGGAAGATTCCTTCATACTTGTAAGGCCTTCAAGATTTGAACCACTTCTCAGAGTTTACATAGAAGCCAGATCGCCAGAAAAACTGCAGAAATTAAGGAGCATGATGGAGGAAATGTTGAGCAGCGTTTGAAATCATCATTTGATCCGGATTAGCATCCACTCGATCTAAAACATTGTTAGATCATTGAAAAAAATAGCTTAAAAATAGCTTAAAAAAATAAGTTTTAGAATTAAAACCTGAAAGAAGGTGTAAACATTCCAATCAAGGATCCATTGACCAGGATAAATAAATTTTTAGAGGATAAGCACCTCATCGTGGCATCAAATAGAGGTCCTGTTGAATTCCATAAAAGGGATGATGGAACCATAGAAACAAGGAGGGGAGCTGGAGGTCTGGTATCAACCCTGCTTCCAATTATGGAGACTGTTAACGGGACATGGATAGCCAGCGCCATGACAGAGGGAGACGCTGAAGTTGCAAAAAAATTTAAAGGGGGCCGGGTGCCCATTCCCCATGAAAATCCCAAGTTCTGGGTCCCTTTTGTTGTGGTTGATCCAGCAAGGTACGAGGATTACTACAGTGTTATAAGCAATCCCCTGCTCTGGTTTGTTCAACACTACATGTGGAACCCGCCTTACACTCCAGAAATTGATGATAAAATCCACAACGCATGGAAAAACGGTTACGTACATGTTAATAAAAAATTTGCAGACAAGATCATAGAAGAAGCAAATTCAAATAATAAAGAAGCCCTGATCATGCTACAGGACTACCATCTTTATCTGTGCCCTGCTTACATACGGGAAAAGCTGGGAGATATATTTTTAAGCCAGTTCATACACATACCATGGCCCCAACCAGAGTACTTCTGCATCCTGCCGGATTACATGGAGGAAGCAATAGTTAAGGGCCTCCTATCAAACGATATAATCGGTTTTCACATAGAGAAGTACGTGAAAAACTTCATGAGAACCTGCGAGCCCTACGTTGACAGCGTGGACTTTGAAAACAACACCATCGAATACAACGGCCGTAAGATTCTGGTGAAAGATTATCCAATCTCCGTTGATGATGAAGGGCTTAAAAAACTGTCAAAAACGCCTGAAGTCATGGAGAAGGAAAAAACTATCAAGGAGATCAAGGGAGACATGTTCTTGATCTACAGGACAGACCGGGCAGATCTCAGCAAAAATATAGTGAGGGGATTTCGGGCCTACGACCTTTTCCTTGAGAAACATCCAGAGTTCCACGGAAAGGTCAAATTTTTAACCACCGGAAAACCAACAAGACAGCAGATCAGGGAGTACAGACAGTACAGGATGGAGATCCATAAGATAGTTGGACATATCAATGCAAAATATTCAAGGGAAGGTTGGAGACCCATTGAAGAAATATTCAAGGCGGATTATCTCCTTGTAACTGCTGCCTTCAAACACTACGACTGCTTGATGGTAAATCCTATCTGCGACGGCATGAACATTGTATCAAAGGAAGGATCTGTCGTGAACGAGAATGGAGGTGTTCTTATCCTCTCAGAACATGCAGGATCCTATGAGGAGCTTAAGGATTACTCCATAAACGTTAACCCCTTCGATGTTACCCAGACAGCTGATGCAATATACCAGGCCGTTACCATGAAGAAGGAAGAACGGGAAAGACGCCTGAAAGGCCTGAAAAGGGTTATAAGCGAAAGGAACATATACCACTGGATCACAGAACAGTTCGATGACATTGAAAAGTATTACTCAAAGGGTAAGGGCTGGTAGAAAAAAGGGTTCAACCATTTTGAAGATCAAAATTAAACTTGAAGATCAGAATAAGGTTTTAAAATTTAAAGGGCCCCTTTTTTAAAGTTTACCTTTTTTTAATCGTTTTTTTTTTGAACCTAATTCTTCCTTATTCTTCCTGAACAGAACTTCCTTGAACAACCTTTTTGAAAACAGGAATTTTCCTTAAATTTATCTTTAAATTCCTATTTTAAAAGGTTAATCCATTATTTTTATTTATTAATAGGTGAATCACTCCACAAGCCATTTGAAAAATTTTTGAACTTCATCAACATTTTTAACAAAAAAAGATGCATTTTTTTTCAGGTAATCTGGAATTTCCCCAGAAAGCACGAGTATTGATTCTCCATCAAAGTCTTTTTCAGGTTCCTTAAGTACTGATTCGCCATCAACATGTTTAAGTTCCCTGATCTTGCAGAAGGCATCGTTGTCTGTTATGTCATCACCGAGGTAGAGAACCTTTTCAACATGGTTTTTCAGGACGATTTTTTCAAGGATTGTGCCCTTGTCATAGCCTGCTGGAGGTTTTATCTCCAGAACTTTACGTCCCTCTTTAATACTGAGTTTTTCAAGTCCTTCTTCATTGGCTGTTTTAACTGCACTTTCAATGGATTTTAACAGTTTTTTACGCGTTTTTTCCGGTTCACTGCACATCCTGTAATGCACACAGAAGCAGACACCTTTATCTTCAAGTAGAACTCCTTCCATGCTGCAGGATTTATCTTCCTTTAGAGTGCGGGCTGCCTTTTTTACAAGGGGGATGTAGCGCTCAACTTCGGGTTCAAACTGAATTTTATCATCCTTCATGTATTCAAGGCCGTGGTTTCCAACGTAAAGAACGTTGTCAAGATTCACCAGTTTCCTTACATCTTCTACAGATCTGCCGCTTACAACTGCAACCAGTTTGAATTTATCCACCAGTCGGGTTAAGATATTCCTCATTTCAGTTGTTACAACTGCTTCATCTGGTTTAGGAGCTATTCTACTTATTGTGCCATCTACATCAGTTATTATGGCAGTTTTTGAATCTTCTTTAAATTTTTCAAATTCTTCAAGGTGGGAAAAGATGTACTTTGCCATTAAACCGCTCCCTGGTTTCTGGTAAATTCATGTTTTAGGAGGATAAAGAAATTAATTCATTCAAACAAAGAAAATTAAGATTATCTGTAGACTGCCATTTGTTACTATGTTAGAACAAGTTCATAACTATTGTGATCAGGAAAAATGTGATATAATGTTCAAAAGTTTATCGATGTTACCCTCCCACGATCCCTCACTTCCGGGTTATTTTTAATTCAATCATCTCAAAGATTAGAGATGTTAACAGGAACAGTTACGGAGAAATAATCACATCAAAAACAGTGCAGTTGCATTAAAATAGTTTTAAAATTTGAGCGCCGGGGCCGGGATTTGAACCCGGGTGATCCAAGGGATCAGTGGCTTAGCAGGCCACCGCCGTACCAGGCTGGGCCACCCCGACTCTGCGTTTAGTTCAACCCTTTAAAATAGGGCTATTGAAAATGTTTATCAATCATAGCTTAAAAGTCTTTTGGAATGCTGTTTTTGTTGATTTGTTATTAAACCCTCAACTTTTGATCACATGAACCCTGATCACGTGAAAATTTTAGGGATTCCAGGAGATTTTTAATGAAGTGGGCACGTTCAGGAGTGGACAGACCTCCCAAGCACTGGTGATCCAGAACCCCAACTCCACCCCGTTGCTCCACAAGCATCAGCTGTCCATAGTAGAGCTGCTTCTTTCCAGACCTGACCCGTTCCCATGGTTGAGATAGTTAATTTTGGCCCTACAGCCAGAACCCTACCACCATTGATCCTGTGGGACGAGACTTCGACGTCAAAATCCTGGGCCAATACCCAGTCAATCTGCCGCCTCCTGAACTTCGACCACGCCGTATAGGGGATATGCGCTGACAGAGGACCCCTAACCCTCCAGTCTAGCCCAGTTAAACTTTGAGTTTAGTACTATTTTAAAGTTGCGGTGCACACACGATCCAGTTCAAAATCCAGCAGTTTTTAAATGAAAAAAAGTTAGTTTGAGTGAAAGGAGTTAATTTAAGTGAAGAAAGTTAATTTTAATGAAGAGAGTTAATTTAAGTGAAAACCTAACATAAAAAAAATCATCTTCAATCAAAAACTTACAGATTCATCCCATGGAAAATACTTCCAGTTCAAATGGGTTAGCAAAGAATATTTCAATTAATAGCTAAAAATAATGTACATGGAAATCTTTTTGATACTGGGTGTTGTGGCCGCTGTTTACATGGCATTCAACATAGCTGCCAACGACATTGGAAACTCCATGGGGACAGTTGTTGGAAGTGGAGCCCTTAAAATGAGACAGGCCCTCTTAATTGGGGCTTTATTTGAATTTATTGGGGCTTTGTTCCTTGGAAGTAACGTTATAAAGACGGTTGGAAGCGGTATTGTTCCTCCCGAGTTCATGTCAAGCCTTGGAGCTTTTATCATAACTGTGTCTGCAGGCATCTGGATAACCATAACAATCCTAAAGAAGATACCCATATCAGGTTCTGATGCAATTGTAAGCTCTGTTCTGGGCTATGGAATTGCATATGCTGGTATCAACCACCTGAACCTTGTTACAGCAGGTTACATAGCACTGAGCTGGGTCACCTCACCCTTAATAGGTCTTGCATCTGGTTTTGCTGTGTACTACGTGCTCCGGAAGGGTTTCTTAAAACAGAAAAGCCTTGCCTACAAGGACCGGCTTGAAAAAGTTTTTTCCTACCTTCAAATTGGAAGTTCATCCTTTGCAGCCCTGGGAGTTGGTGCAATAGATATAGCTGCAGCCACAGGCGCACTGTACGTAACTGTTGGAGCAACTGCTGGTATGAATATTAAAGTTTTAGGGGCTCTTGGACTTGTTTTTGGAATCTTAATTGCTGGAAATCGGATAACCGATACAATTGGAAGGAGGATAACAGAGCTGGTGCCAACAAGGGGCTTTTCAGCTCAGGTGTCAGCCGGAACCATCACGCTCCTTTTTGCATCCCTTGGAATGCCAATATCCCCAACACAAACACTTGTAGGTTCTGTGATTGGTGTTGGAATGGCACATGGAACCTCAACTATTAAAATAGACATTATAAAGCATATAGCAACCACATGGATCATTACAATTCCAGCATGCATCGCAATCTCTGCAACGCTTTACTTTTTGATTTCTTACATTATTTAAGGGTCAAATTAAATGTAAAATTAAATATTAAAGCACATAATAAGTTGAAGCCTTCTTTTTTAGACTAAAAATCAAGTTTTGAAAGTTTATCTCTAAATCCAAAAATTTTTATCTTCAAATCAGAAATTTAATGTATTTCAAAATGTGACACGTAAAATCTCATTTATAAAATTATAACGACTTTAAATCTACAAAACAGGATTAATTAAATATTAAACCCTTTGCAAGACCATTTAAATCCAGGAAATCATCTCAAATTATTTTTAAAGATAAAATTATATATGATTTTAAATAAACATAATACTAGTTTTATATTAAATTAAGGCCAAAGGAGGAAGAAAATGAAGGCAGATTCAATAAAAATCAATGATGGTGTGTACTGGGTTGGAGTGATGGATTGGGATCTGAGAGACTACCACGGATATACCCTGAACGGAACAACTTACAATGCTTACATCGTTTTTGGAGAGGAAAAGGTGGCCCTAATAGATAACTGCTACCCTGGACAGTCAGCTCAGCTCTGGGGCAGAATTGAAGATGCATTCAAAAAGGAGGGTAGGGACTTCAAGATCGACGTTGTAATTCAGAACCATGTAGAAGAGGATCACAGCGGTGCCCTGACTGAGGTATGTAAAAAATTCCCAGATGCACCTGTTTACTGCACACAGGTGGCAGTTAAAGGGTTAAAAAGACATTTCCCATCTCTTGAAGGAGTGAATTTTAAGGCAGTTAAAACTGGGGACGAGCTGGATCTTGGGGGCAAACATCTGAAGTTTTTAGAGGCCAAGATGCTCCACTGGCCTGACAGCATGTTCACCCTGCTCATGGAGGAGGGAATACTCTTCTCAAACGATGCCTTTGGCCAGCACCTCTGCTTTAAAAAGAGGTTGGACAGTGAAGTTCCAGAGTACCTTTTAATGGATGCTGCAGCCAAGTTTTATGCCAACTTACTAACTCCCTTCTCTGGACTTATACTCAGAAAATTCGATGAAATAAAGAAATTGGAATTACTCGATAAAATAAAGACAATTGCACCGGCACACGGCCAGATCTGGACAGACCCCATGAAGATAATAGATGCCTACACCAGATGGGCCACAGGAAAATGTGAGAACAGGGCAGTTATTGTCTACGACACCATGCATGGATCCACCCAGAAAATGGCCCATGCACTTGCAGAGGGGCTTATGGGTGAGGACATTGACGTATCAACCTACTTCATACATAAGGATGAACGTAGCGAAATGGTGAAGGACATTCTTGAGAGTAAAGCCGTTCTCTTCGGTGTTCCTACCATGTTCAACGAGCCGTACCCAAGCATAGGAGATCTGATCTTCTACCTGAGAGGTTTGAGCTTCAATAGAACCGGGTTAAAACGATTGGCAGTTACATTTGGTTCAATGGGCTGGGGTGGTCAGGCCGTTAAAAAGCTCGGAGACGAACTTGAAAAATGTGGATTTGAAGTGTACAAGGAGTACGAGTTAAATTACCGGCCAACAGAGGAAGAACTGGATAAATGCTACGAAATTGGAAGGGAACTTGCCCTAGAAATTAAGAAAAAATAGGGATCTGCAGGGAATCCACAAATAAATCTAATTTCAGAGTGGATGGATAGAATAAATTGAAAAAATAGAGTAACTTAAAAAAATAGAAGAGGTTTGAAGGGAGGTGAAAAAATAGAACAATTTGAATGAGTAAATCTAGGGGATGATAGAAATGAAAACCTTAAAATTTAAAAACCCCCCTGATTCCAAAAAAAAGTTGATGACCATTCTCTTTTGGACTTATCGTAAAACCACAAGAACTGAGGGTTGTGCACCGCTTTTCTTGAAGAAAGTTGTTACAAACGGGAAAACATACACTCCAAAGGGTAAAAAACTTCTTAAACTCACAGATGAGATCGTGACGGAAATCATTGAGGATGTAAATGGATCAAATCCTGTTAAATTTGAGATAAGTATGGGGGATGAATTTATAAAGGTTAAGCTTAAAGGAAATGTTTTTTCAGTGTCCACTGTGAAAAGCCGTGAAATTGAAGATGAGATCATTGAAAAACTTGATTTTGAGCTTCAAAAGAAGTATCCCAGTGTCTGTGATTCATTCAAACCAAGGGTGACTCACCGAAGTTGAATTTACAGCCAAAAGATGGGGGATATGTTTAAAACAGGTAAACATTTTAAACTTCAATTTTTTTTAAACTTTTTAAGATTTACTTTAAAGATTTACCTTAATTAAAGGTATTTCTGATTTTTATCGGTAAAAAAAAGCAGGAACAGATCATAACCAGCAGATACAGTCTAAAAAGGGATAAATTAAGAATTTATTAATTTTTATTCTTCTTTCAGAGCTTTTATTATATCCCCATCTGAGATTATACCTTCTATATCATAGTCTCCAATTACTACAAGCTGGTTTATTATATCTCCCTCTGAACCGTACTCGTTCATCTTCTTAACAGCAGTTAGAAGGTTGTCTTCAGGTTTTACATAGACAACATCAGTCACCATGACCTTTTCAACAATGGTTCCCAGTTCGTACTTGTCCAGTATGAGGTTATGTCCCAGATCTGTGGCCGTAACTATGCCCACAAGTTTGTCTCCATCAACAACAGGAAGAGAGCTTACTTTGTACTTCATAAGTTTTTCAAAGGCAAAAACAACGTCTTCACTCGGTGAAACGGTTATAACGTTCTTGGTCATTACGTCCTTAACTTTTAAATTTTCTAACATCTTCTTCACTTCCATAGGTCTTTGTAATATACTTCATCATTGAGTCTATTGTTGTTGTAACATCAATATTTTCAATTACAGGGATATGATTCTTATTTGCCTGACTTTCAAAATATTTGTGAGTTCGCCTGATAGCCCCAAAATAATTCATATAACGTTTAAGCGGCCTTCTCGCCCACATCTGCCTGCATCTTGAGTAAAATCTTCCCTTATGTACATCTTCATCCTGCAGGGTTAAAACAAACATGCAGACATTGTTCTTATCCACAAGGTCCTTCCTTATGAAGCCTGGAACTATGTGAACTCCTTCTATAACTATACTTATACCCTCTTTAAGGGCTCTTTCTATTACTGCTTCAACACCAACGCTTACAGTATCAACATGGTCTCGAAATCCAATTAAAACTTCGTCAAACTCTGGTGGTGAAGGTATTCTAAGGGATCTGTACGCTGTGTAACTTGATTCATAGAGTGTGGGTAAAAGTTCCTTTGACACGATTTTACGCATTACTTCCCGTATCATGTCTGTGCTTATCATGTTTCTTATTCCAAGTCGGTTTGCAAGTTCAAATGCAATGGAAGATGTTCCAACACCTGATGCCCCACCAATAAGGATTATTAAAGGTTCTTTACACTTTCTAACACTTTTCCACAGCCCGTACTTCTCTGCTATTTCTTCGTCCTCTTCCCTCAACTTTTCCCGGACTATTCTAATCAGTTCGTCAAGTTTTATGACTCCAACACCTTCTTTTTTGAGGTGAGCCTCTATCTGGGATGCAAATGTGTAAGCCCTGTTTGGATCCATCTCTGCTCTGGTTAAAGATCTGGCTAAAACGCCTTTTGAAAAGGGTTCCCTGTACCTTTTACCACTTACTTCTCCTTCGACCATTATTAATTTCAATTTTTCACCTCAAAATAGAATATTAGACATACTGTATATTACCAACCTTGAAATACAATTAATTATGTTAACATCATTTAAATTATTTTCTATGAATGTTTATTTTTAATCAAAACAGGAAAAAATGAAGATTACTTTCTGGAAGATTAAAAAGGTTTAAATGTTTATTATCTGAGAATTTACCTTTACATTATCCCCCTCAGAATCATTCACTTCCACCAAACAGGCAGAGCCCTTTGAAAGTTCACCAGGATTGATAACTGTGGTTTTGCCTATCTTATCCACTGCCTTTGCTTCATGTATATGGCCGCAGATATTTATGGACGGTTGAAACTCTTCTATTATCTTTCTTAAAGCTTTACTTCCCACATGATCCCCCGATGGAATTAAATCTGTTTTGGTTCCGGCTGGAGGGGCATGGGTTATGAATAAGGTTAGCTTCTGGTCCTTTATCTCTTCCATGGCTTTTCTGGCTTCATCATAGATTTGAACCTCTTCAAATTCGAGGGGAGTGTTAAATGGGGTTCTGTTTGATCCTCCAAAACCGCATATACCTATATTTTTAATTACAACACTTCTTCCATGGATGTTAATGGCATTTGAATTGTCTATTTTTCCGTAGATGTTTACTGGATCGCAGTTGCCAGGTATTGCAAGAACAGGTGCGTCAAATGAGCTTATCTCATTCAGTATTTCTTCTCCAAGTTCTGCAGGTCCAAAATCTGTTATGTCTCCAGTTAAGATCACAAGGTCAACATGGTTATTCTTCAGATAATCCAGTAATTTTTGGTATTTGCTGTGTATATCGCTCACTGCAAGAATTTTCATAATAAAACACGTCTTTTACTTCTAATTTTAAGATTAACCTATCATGATTAAACCTTATTAAGCCGATTAATTTTCAGGCTAGTTACTGATTATTAAAGTTTAGACCAAGATTTATAAAGGGGTAAGTTAATGGTAAAAGTTAGTTTATCTGCTCGTTGAAGAAGGGTGCTATCTCCTTCATGCTGGCTTTTATATTTCCTTCATCTCCATAGATTATCACAACTTCATCACTTTCAAATTCCATTATCACGTTGTGGTACTCCTCAATTTCCTGGAGTCTGTCCTCAGAAACGGGTTTTTTGAAGGTTATCCTCACCATTGAAAATCCTGCAGGGGCTCCTACAACGCATTTTGACCGTTCATCCGGCAGTTTGTATAATTTTTCGCCCCTTGATATCTTTTTAAGCTTTTCAACCCACTGATCCCTGTATTCACTGCCCTGTTTTTCTGCAAGGTCCATGAGGGCCACCTGTACCGAACTCATAAATTCATTTATACGTTTTATTTCCCTGTTACGCTCCGGATCAGTTGGATCCACTTTGTAAAAGTTTATGGTGGTCTTGGCCATTCTGATGTTTTCTACCACATCAGCCGGTATCTCAAAACCCCTCTTTTTAAGGTCAGTTAAAAGATCGACCAGCAGCATCCACTCTTGTTCCATTGGCAAATCATTCATAAATGTCCTTCCAATACCTTTTTGGTGTTGTAGTTCAGTTTAGCTTCAGCTTCTTTCAGCTCATCCTCTATTTCCTGGATGTTTTTATATGAATCCAGGAAGAGCACATGGTTGCTTTCTGTGCCGCTGATATTTAGGATTGCAATGTTATCATCCTCTTTAATAGTTCTCTTCTCGATTGAAGCTTTGTACTGTACAAATGGATTGTATTTTTCAGGAAGTTCTGCATATTTGAATATTCCAACAAGACTTGCAACAAACACCAAAAAACCCCTCCTCAAGTTAATTTTTAGTTAATAATAGTTTCAGCCCTTTGCGTTAATAATAGTTTAACAACATAATTAACGGTAGACAAGAGCCGGATTTTGTTGAATTAAATATTAAATGAAAATTAGATAAAATTTTAGTTTTTACAATTTATAATTTTTGTGTTATAATTTATCGTGAATTAAAATTTGGATTAAAAAAAAGAAGAAGGAGAGAATGTATTTATTCTCCGCCGGTTATTACGTCCAATTTTTTGATTACTGGGTCTGCACTTATCTGCTGAGCATCCATTGTCAGGTCGTCTTTATCCAATCCCATTGCAAGACCGTAGAGCTGTGCAAGGTGGAATACAGGTAGCTGGAAGTTTGTTCCGTATTTTTCGTTGACCTCTTTCTGTCCCACATCGAACTGAAGGTGGCAGAATGGGCAAATATCCACAATTGCGTCAACGCCTGCTTCTGTCATGTTTTCAAGTTTTTCCTTGGTGTAGTCAAGTGTAACGTCAAGGTCTCTTGATCTTAAACCTCCGCCTGCTCCGCAGCACATCATTTTTTCCTTGTATGGAACGGATTTTGCACCTGTTACCTCAACAAGTTCGTCTAGTATGGTTGGTTTGAATGGACTGTCTATGTCTATTTCTGCGCTTGGTTTGAGGAAGTGGCAGCCGTAGTGAACTGCAACTTTGAGGTTTAATGGTTTTGTTACGATTTCTGAGAGTTTGTCAAGTCCAACATCTTTGTAGAGTACCTCTGCAAGGTGTCTTACATTGACTTCTCCCTTGAACTCCCTTCCAACTTCACCGAGGATGTTGTTTATTTTTCCTTTGAATTCTTCATCTTCTTTTAGAAGTGCGTTTGAGTCACGTAATGAACCGAAACATCCGTTACATTCTGTTAAAACGTCTGCGCCCATGTCTTCAGCTATTGTGAGGTTTCTTGCTGCTATTGCAGCCCATGTGGTTTTATCGAATGATCCGAAAACACCTGGTGCTGGGCAGCATGATGCTCCCTCCATGTCGTCGAGTTCGATTCCAAGTTTTTCCATGAGGATCCTGGTTGCTTTCTCAATTCCAGGGTACCTGTTGTTCATTATACATCCTAAGAAATATGCAAATGCCATCTTGATTCCTCCTTATTCGAGTTCTCCGGTTTCCCAGTTGTATCCTATGAGTTTGTCGAATGCTGTTATTTTGGTTATTTTCTGGACTTCTTCCAGTGCCTCTGGGAACTCGTGGGTTGTTGGTGGTAGTTCACTTAAGCCTATTTTTTTCCTTAATTCACGGGTTGCTGGGTTTATTGGCACACCGTGTCCTGTTTTAAGAACGAATGATCCTGTTGCTTTGTGAGATGGTGCCATGTATCCTGCTTTAGCTGCCTCGTTTCTCACAGCTTTTACAACATCCACGATCTTTATGCCCCTTGGACATCTTTCCTGGCATTCGTAACAGGTTGTGCACATCCAGATGGTGTCATCAGATATTACATCTTCTTTTAATCCCATAACGGCTCTTCTTACAAGCTGTCTTATTTTGTATGGGGTTCTCCTTCCGGAAGGACATGCTCCTGAGCATGTACCGCACTGGAAACAGAGTGCAACTGATTCTGCACCTGCAGCCATTATGTCATTTTTGAAGTTCACATCTATATCGTCACGGGTTATAGTATCTTTTTCTCTTCCTTCAAGTAAAGTCATGTTACCACTCCTTTCGGTTTTGGGTTCATCAGATTTAGATTCATTTTGTTTTTCAGCCACTTCTTCCAGCTCTTCTGTTTCAACCTTTTCAGTCTCTGTTTTTGAGGTTTCTGGTTTTAATTCAGATTTTTCCTCAATTATTTCCTGTTTCTCTGTTTCAGCTGCTGGTTGAACTTCTGTTTCTGGTTCTTTGCTTTGTTGTGTGACCGATTCTGTGGTTTTGTGCGTTTTTTCAGCAGTTTCCTGCTTACCTTCCGCTGCTTCTTCTGTTTTCACTTCTGGCTCTGATTGTCCCACTGAATTCTCTGCTTCTGATTTTTCGGGTTCTTTATCCCCGGTTAACATCTTTTTTAAGCGTTTTAGGGTTTTCATTCTTTCTCACACCCTGGTTATCCTACGACTCTGTGTGAAAACTTTTAATTTTCATGTTCTAGGTGTGATGATCGCCCTATATATAAGTTGTGCAAAAAACGACAACTGTCACCTTTTTGATGACAGTCCCCTTGCCACCTGAAATTCCTGCTTCCATGATGCTAAAAAAAGTACTTAAAAAATTTTTGTATTTTATCTTCTAAAAACAAATCAGGATAGATCATAAGATCCGAGCAATGAATCGATGAATTGCTGTGCTGTACGCCCTGACATTCCACCATGACGCATTTCCCATTTACCTGCTGCCGATCTCAGTTCTTCATCTGTCAGTTTGATTTCAGGGTGTCGCCTTGCAAGAGTTGTGACGATGTTGAAATATTCTTCCCTCATAGGCTTGTAATAACCGATTGTCACGCCGAAGCGCTCCGCCAGGGATAGTTTTTCATTCACTGTATCCGAATGATGCAGTTCATCCTGAGACATATCCGAACGGTCACTCCATGTTTCCCGGACCAAATGGCGCCTGTTGGATGTTGCATAGATCAATACGTTTTCAGGTTTTGTCTCTAAACCACCCTCCATAACTGTCTTCAAATATTTATACTCGATTTCGAACTCTTCAAAAGACAAATCATCCATATAAATTATAAAACGATAGTTTCTGTTTTTTATCGCTGCGATGACCTCTGGCAGTTCCTTAAATTCATGTTTGTGGACTTCTATCATACGGAGACCGCGGCTGTAATACTGATTTAGAATTGCCTTTATACTTGCGGATTTGCCAGTGCCGGCATCACCATAGAGAAGAACATTGTTTGCCCTGCGCCCTTCAACAAACGCTTCTGTATTCTGCAGTAGTTCTTCCTTTTGAGATTCATAGCCAACCAAATCATCCAGCAGTATATCGCTGGTTGTTGTGATTGGGCAAAGGATTCCAGACTTATCATCGGTTGAAATACGAAAAGCTTTATTCAGTCCAATTTTTCCAACACCATATGTTTTGTAAAAGCCTGTAATGATCTGATATAGCTCAGTGTCATCTTTGGCCTGTTCAATAGCATGACTGAGTTGCTGAACCTTTTCACTCACGCTCTTGTTGAAAATCTGTTCACTTTTCACAACAGCATTATAATTCGTTATAACTGTAAAGCAGTCAATACCCAGTTCCTCTTCTATTTTAGAAAATTTATAGTCAAACAGTTGCTTGAAGATGCAGAAATCGTTCCGGGCAAATTTATTTACGGTACCTTCATTGGCTCCAACTTTTTCCGAAACAAGCGTAAAGGGGTTTTCAGTCATGGATAAAACAAAAGCCAGATAATTGTGCCACAGATTTTTGTCAAAACCATAAATCGTTGAAATATCAAGCAGACGATTGATCTCGATATAAATATCTGAAATCAGATCTTCTTTTACATAATCTCCTGCCTCAAGTTGCTGGCAGATATTAGATAATCTAAACAAGATGCTATCTTTGTTGATATTTTTGTAAATCACCAATTTGGATGTCAAATGATACAATTAATTATCCTCCTAATTCGTATAAACTTTTTAACAAACTAATTTCATGGGTGTAACCTATTACAATATCATAGCCCGCATCGAATAGCTGGCACGTATCAAGGCAAATACCCTGCTTTGTAACTCCATATCATGATTGCGCGAGTTCTTCAATTGCGGCTTATCCCTCTTCTTTTACTGGCCATTGTTTCTAAGAGCACTGCTGTGGATTGTTCGGGTTTTTATTACTTCATTCAACAATTTGAGTATACGCGATACCAGTTTCCACCCCTTCTTTACCTGGTTGCCGGGTGATGCATTCTTTATAGTGAACTTTCAAACTGTTGAAACTTGAATTTTTATCTTCAGAGGGAAAATGATCAACACATAGATTCTTAAAACTTAATGGTTGGTTAATGAATAAGTTAATGAATAGATTAAGTTCATTTTATAAATAAACTCAACACTTATTAAAACAAAACTAAAACTCTTTTTCAACAAAAAAAGTTTAAGGCCTTAAAAATTTATATTTCGTTTTAAATGTTAATTATGGATGGTGATAGCATGTTAAAAGTGCTAACACTTTAATGTCATATTTACTACCAATTTTTATGTTACAATTATTTAAAGAGTAATATTGAACTTAGGATAGAGTAAAAATCATAAGAAAAAGTTGTATAAAAATAAAACTGATTGTACAATAAAAGGATAAGCATAACCATCAAAACAACAACAAAATTCAACATTGACCTTTTATTTCTCCCAGCATATTCAACTCACTTTAACTCAATAAAATTCATCCTGGAAAAACAATGAAAATATATTACGATGTCCAAAACAAAAATTGTTTAAAGGAATAATCCAAAATTTGCACAGGAACCAAACTCATACACAAGTGGGTTAAATAAATTCTCAAAAAAAAGTAGAAAAAGTTTAGTAAATACAATCCTATCCAAACTAGAAGCAAATCAACTCATTTCTCCATTTTTAACATGATATCTTCTTTCCCTTTTTTTGGAAATTCCGCGTTTGGATCTAATTCTAGTGCTTTGTTTAAACATTTTAGTGCTTCTTCGTGTTTCCCAAGCATTTCAAGTGCCAAACCTTTACCAGACCAAGCATGAACGTTAGTAGGTTTTAAAACTGTGGCTTTTTCAAAACATTGAAGTGCTTCCTCATTTTTTTCAAGTCGCCCCAATAACATTGCTTTATAAGACCATACCTTAAAATATTCTGGATTCAATTCAATAGCTTTATTATAATACCTAAGAGATTCTTGATAATTTTTAAGGTTCATGAGAGAATAACCCTTGTTAGAAAGTGCTTTATAATTGTCAGCATTTAATTTTAAAGCCTCTTCCGAACTTTTTAAAGCTTCATGATAATTACCTAATTTATTGAGAAATTTTCCTTTGTCCTGCCATGCACTTATACTCTTAGGATTTATCTTTATGACATGTTCTAGACAATTTACTGCATCATCCAAATTATCCATAAGCATGAAAATAATACTTTTTAAGTACCACACCTCCTCATCATTTGGATCCAATTTTAGAACTTCATCCAGACATTGATTAGAATCCTCAAGTTTATTCTGCTTATATAATTTCATGCCTTTAATTAACAAACGTTTCCTTTTATAATCATCAAAAAATCTCATACATTACACCAATTTATCCCGAACAAAAATTAAAGGACGATAAATAACTTCCTTTTAAATCGTGCTTAAAACTTGTCTAAATTCCATAAAATCGTTCTTATCAGCTTTTAAGTACACTGTATTAATGTGTACTTTTTTTATCCAGCTTACTCCATTTATGAATGTGAACTGGAATAATTTGACGTATTATTGAAGGTATTTTTCTTTGAGATATACTCTATACTTTTTTTAGGTGGTGCAAAAAAATGTTACTATATCATTTACTTACAATTGGCTTTGATTTAAGGTGTGGAAATATCCTTAACTTCAACTAATATTTGATGGATCCTATAATTTAAGTCCAAGAATTTTGATCTGCAAAAAATGCATAACAAACGCAAATAGCGATGAAAAAAATAGTATCTAGTTAAATTCGTCTTTGGCCAGTTTTTCTTTAATTTCTTTTGCAGGTTCAAAATTGGGATCCACTTTTAAGGATTTATTTAAATATTTTAAAGCTTTTTCATGTTCTTTTAACTGTATAAAAACAGCTCCTTTACCATACCATGATTTGGTTTCGTTAGGATTTATTTCTAAAGCCTTATTAAAGCAATTTAAAGCCTTCTTGTTTTTATTGAGAGTCCCATAAATCGATCCCATGTTATTCCATGCACTTGAATTTTCAGGATTCAACTCTAAAACACAATTATAACACTCCAATGCCTCTTCATACTTCTTCAAGTCCATTAAAGTTATGGCTTTATTATATAGGGCATTTTCAAATTTATTATTTAACTCAACTGCCTTATCAAAACAATCAATTGCTTCGTTGTACTTACCTAATTTTCTAAGAGCATTTCCTTTATTGTACCAGGCCCGGGAAAAGTTGGGATTTAACTCCAAAGCCTTATTATAACAAGAGAGGGCTTGATCATTTTTATCCAGATCAATAAGAGCATTCCCCCTATTGTACCATACTTCCCACAAAGTTGAATCCAACTCCAAAGCTTTATCATAACAAACAATAGACTCCCCATATTTTCCAAACTTTTTAAAAATACTCCCTTTAAGGCTTAATGCTTTGGCATAATAAGGATCCATCTCTATAACATCATCAAGAAGTACTAAAGCCTCTTGATAATTACCCTGATCTCTACAATCAATAGCCTTTTTAAATAACCTTCTCTTCTTAAACTCACCAAACACCATTATAACCACCTAAAAACAATATATTATATTCTATTGAAAGGTTGTGTTATTAATATTATTTCCAGTTTTTTTAATTAGAATCTAACGCCTCAATAACTTCATATACCGGCCAAAAGACACCAGCTAAAATTGTACCTCCAGTTCCCATCAAAATATCCACTGTGCCTCCTTTAATATCTAAAGATTTCAACTTATTCCAACCATTATCAATTAAATCTCTACATGCCTCAAAGAATTTAAGCAATCTAGGATCCGGAGATCCACCCCCCGCATCAACATCACCAGAATTTTGTTCAGCAAGTTTGACAGCATTTTCAAAAATTTGGGGGTAATTTGAACTGCTTAAGGCATCATAAATATCTTCTTTATTATTTTCATATAACAATTGTAGCACAATAACAGATTTTTGGAAATCTATTTGCAATTTATCTGGTGTTAATGGGTTTCCATCACCATGCAACTCTGATTGAAGGATATAAATTGTTAATGGAGTTAATACGGGACAGGTTAATGTATTTTCTAATGTGTAAATGGTTTGAGGATATTCATTAGGATATTTCACTGTTAAATATAGTCCAACCAGAGACAGAACAATAGCTAAACCAACAACCCCTCCTTTTGTCCCAACATTTAACTCAATAGCCGCAAAATCAGTTACAAAAGCATCAATTACACCATCAGCAGCAGCCAAAACAGAATCAACCGTTGCTTGAACACCTTCACCAAGACTAATATCACCATACTTAGAGAGTAAACCAAGTAAGACAGGCCCTGAAACACGCAATCCATTGTAAGTTCCGTTTCCAGTGCCATCCACACCGTTAACCCGTATTCCTATATTACCATTATAATTCACATTATTGCCTGTAACATTACTATTTGCACCATTGACAATTATTCCAGAACCTACATTGTAAAGCACAGTATTCCCTGTGATTGTTGCACTATCACCATTTACACTAATTCCATTACCATTATTACCTCCTATTGTGTTTCCAGTTATACTGGCACTTGCACCGTTGACTGATATTCCATTACCACCATTATTAATTATAATATTCCCTGTAAGATGTGCATTAGTCCCCCTGACTGATATTCCATCCCTAACATTACTAGTTACATTATTTCCAGAAATGGTCGCATAATCACCTGTTACAGATAAACCAGATCCACCATTAATACTAATAATGTTGTTAAGAATGTACGTTCCATATCCACTCACATCCAATCCATCACCATTATTACCATAAATAACATTGTTACTCGTAACCGTAGCATCACCACTAACACTTACACCACTACCACCATTACCCGCAGCAATATTATTCGAAACAAGAGCACCTGAAGAAACCCCAGTACCAGCCTGCACCACAATACCAGTACCACCATTACCAGCCACAGTATTCCCAGTAACAGTTGGACTGCTTCCAGTAACTACAATCCCACTACCACCATTATTGTAAACATCAAAACCACTCAAAACTATATTATTCCCAGACACCCACAAACCTGTTCCATTATTATCATGAATAACGTTATCACCTGTGATGATTGCGTTATTACCATTCACATAAATACCTACACTCTTCTCACCAGTAGCAACGTTCCTTGAAAGAGTTACACCATTAGTATTGTAAATTATAATACCATTACCATTACCAGACACATTATTATCCGTAAGGGTTGCATTAGAATACGTAGCATGACCATAACCATTGTCATTCAAACGAATACCAGTACCAGACACATTATAAACCGTAAATCCATTGATTAGTACGTTGTTTCCATAGACAACAAGACCATCACCACCCTCATCATGAATAACATTATCATTAGTAATGATAACATTGTTACCATGTACTTCCAATCCTGTGCCTTTATTTCCAGTCACAGTGTTCCTTGAAACCGTGGAACCATCACCACTTGCATAGATACCGGTACCTTTCTCACCAGTAGCAGTGTTACCTGTAATCATTGAAACATTAGTATTGTAAATTATAATACCATTACCATTACCAGACACATTATTATCCGTAAGGGTTGCATTAGAATACGTAGCATGACCATAACCATTGTCATTCAAACGAATACCAGTACCAGACACATTATAAACATTCAAACCCGTGATAACAGCATTACTACCATAAACAACAAGACCATCACCACCCTCATCATGAATAACGTTATCACCTGTGATGATTGCGTTATTACCATTCACATAAATACCTACACTCTTCTCACCAGTAGCAACGTTCCTTGAAAGAGTTACACCATTAGTATTGTAAATTATAATACCATTACCATTACCAGACACATTATTATCCGTAAGGGTTGCATTAGAATACGTAGCATGACCATAACCATTGTCATTCAAACGAATACCAGTACCAGACACATTATTATCCGTAAGGGTTGCATTAGAATACGTAGCATGACCATAACCATTGTCATTCAAACGAATACCAGTACCAGACACATTATAAACATTCAAACCCGTGATAACAGCATTACTACCATAAACAACAAGACCATCACTGGTTATGTTAGTTATGGTGTCGTTGGTGATGATTGCGTTGTTGCTGTTTGCGTTGATTCCATAGTTGCTGTTTGTTATGGTGTTTTCTGTGATGGTGCAGTTGTTTGCAGAGTTAATGTAAATTCCAGATGAGTGGGTTGCTCCTGTTATTTTTAATCCTTGTATTGTTGAGCCTGTGCCTGTGTTTGTTATGGTGATAATGGGGTTGTTTGGGTTTGATGTTTGTATTGTTGTGTTTTTGTTGGATGTTAGTGTGAGTGTTTTGTTTATGATGATGTTTTCTGTGTAGTTGCCTTCTCCTATTGTTAGGGTGTCTCCGTTTTGTGTGTTGGCTGAGTTTATGGCATCCTGTATACTATTAAAACCTTGTTGGGTTCTTGTATTGTATACTCCGTATAGTTCTATTGTTTTTGAGGTTGTTTGATTGTCCAGTGTTACTGAAATGTTGGCTATGCCGGGCATTTCGTTGTTGGTAAGTACGGTTATTGCTTTTCCGTTTCTTGTGGAGGATGTGTTGTTAATAGTTCCAAGGGTTGTGTTGTAATATAATGATAGGTTATCTGGTAAATTGCCAAGTGGTGAAGTGTCGTTTCCGTTGTTGTTATGGGTCAGATCCGCCATTATATTTATGGAAGCATTATGATCCAAGTTGTTGAAGGGACTGTTGAGTGTGAGTACAATCCATGGATTATAAATTGCTGTTCCATTTACCAGGTAAATGCTAGATGAATTTGTATCGGAAACGTTTGGACCATTGTTTGATCCCCACCAATTATCAGTAGCATCCACCACACCGTTACCGTCCAAATAAATTCCATAAAAATTATTCCCAACAATTCTGTTAAAGTTAAGAATGGCTGAGGAGTTGTAGATATAAACGCCAGTATTAATGTTGTTTATTATATTATTTTTAATTATTGTGATATTTGAGGAAGAATCAAGGTAAATACCATTATTATTACGGGATATTGTATTTCCCAAGATCAAACAAGTATAAACATGGGATATGTATATACCAGCATTTTGGGAACCTGTTATTGTGAATCCTTCTATTAGGTCATTGTTACCATCAGAGCCTACATAAAAGCATGGTTGAGATGGATCAAAAGCACAAACAGTAACATTACCCTCAGACTCAACAGATAAATTAGATTTATTCAAAACAACATTCTCATTATAGACGCCAGGCTCCACAATTATAGTATCACCCGATGAAGCATTATCAACAACACTTTGTATCGTCTGATTAGAATTAACATACCAACTTGTTGAATTTGACACATTACTACCCGTCACATTATCCATAGCCGCCACAGGTCCCATACAAAAAGAAAACGCAACCAAAAGACCAATCAAAGGCAACATATAAACTAAAACTTTACGATCCACCGCCATTTTCAACCATCCTCCCTAAACACACGATATCCTCATAACGTATTAATAAATCTTACTAAAACTCAGAAAAAGAAACCAATAAATAACAAAAACAATAGACAAAAAGAGGAAAAACTATTTTCTTCTAAAAGAAACTACCTTACATTCTTCCTTCAGATTTTAATTTGAGTTATCAACTAAAAAAATATAGTTACAAAAAAATATACTAAAAAATATATACTAAAAAAAAATTTAATTAAAATGGAAATAGAATTTAAGAAATTTAACTTATAAACAAGATATTATGATGAACTATCTGGTGGGATGACAATTGAAAAACTTAAATTCCCACATCCATCATTACCTCACAAATCCTCTAATTGTAAACCATCTTTTCAGAGCAAGTTTAGTTGAAAAAAATACAGATCAATCATAAACAGAACTTTAACATCCTTAAAAGCTTATAAACTCCCAGAACCCCAGTTTAAAGAAGAATTTAATGGTTTCTCTTTTTATATGGAAAAAGATAGGTTTACAGGAAAAAAACACTTTGAAAAGATTTCAGTTTTAACGAATATCAAATTAAAACTGTACTCTATGTTAAAGAACATGGAAAAGCTTAAAAACAGCTGATTACTCCAAACTTATTCCAGAAGTTAAAAAAAAAGAACTCTTAAAAAATACCTATCAAAATTGGTTAATAAAGACATTTTAACAGCTATCGGCAAGAAAAAAGGGGAAAAAATACATACTCTCAAGACAATGTTTTTCAGACATAACGACATTTTTCGAGCATAGCGGCCAAGCCTTAACTTCCACTACTTCTTTACTTATTACGAACCAAAAACAGTTAATATTATATATCAAAGATTTATCAAAAAAAATAGGAAATTAAGGTTTAAAACTTATGAAAAATGATAATTCAAAAAAGCTTCCACTTATAATTTGAATTAAAGTTTTAGAAGGTTGAAAACTGCATGAAAAAATCTTCCTCAGAGATGTTAACGGGTTTAATCTTAATTTTGTTACTTGTTTACATTTAAATGATGTTAATTCAAATTGGGATTACATTGTTTCCCTATTTTTTTAGGTGGCGCTGGTTTTACTGGGTGTTTTTGAGTGGAAGGAGTACTGCGATAGAACCACTTGTTGGACTTTTATAAGCGTGTTTCTACTTGGATTATTGATATTAACTATTTTGAAAGCCAAAGAAAGTTTTTATTCTTATATTTTTGTCATTGGAATATATTATTTTAAATTCAGTTTTAATTGCATATGAATTCAACACGAGAATGAAGAGATATCAAAGAATAACTGAATAAAATAAAACCTTAAAGATAGACCCAGAAGATATCAACATTTTAAACAGTGAAGATGTTGTTTTTGAGAGCTTAAACACTAAAAAAGGCTGTTAAATCTTATGATAAGCTCTGGGAGTTGAACCCTGAAAATGTTAAGGTATGGTACAATAGGGGGACATCACTGAAGAAACTTGGAAAACAATGGAATCTTATAACACTGCCCTTGGCCTGGATCCAGATTTTGAACCTGCAAAGAAGGCTAAAAAGAAATTAAATAAGCTTGTTGAACAGGATTCCTTTGTAAACATTTGAGTTACTGACTTCCAATCAACCTTATCCTAATCAAATTTTATGTTCTGCAGGGAAATAGTTGTATATACAACAAAATTACGCATAAATCATATTACAGGTTTTTCGGCGTAAAAAACTAGTTTAAACCTTTAAATATTGAAAAAACGCCCTGTAATCTGGTAGCTCTCACTTTAAAGGTTAAGTTTATTTTTTCTAAAACTTATAATATTAAAGGGTGATCAGATGAAATTTAAAAAACAGTCTGAACTTTTTAAAAGAGTTTTAGGATTAAAAAATGAACCTCTGGCCATTTCTTTTACCAATGAAGAAATTTCGGGTGCAAAATATGAGAAAACATCCATCTGTCGTGCTTTAAAACTCTCTGCACAGGGTGAATGTTTCCTCATTGACGAGAATGTTTCAACATGCCCGGGAGGCAGCAGGTTCTGCGGTTTTACAGATTTCACATCCCTAGAGCAAAAAAGAAGACTGCAGTGGTTCCTTACCCGGGGCGAGAAACTTACAGGTTCCATTGTATCATTTGAAAGAATGCAGAAACTATCTGCACCATTACCAACGGGGCTGGCTGATAAAGTTTTGATATGTCCACTTACCAAAGCTGAAATACGCCCGGACATCGTGTTGTTCCTGTGTAACCCAGAACAAGCATGCCGTATCATAACTCTTGATACTTACTGGGATGGCATATCCCCAAAACAGGAAATTATAGGGTCTCTATGTCACACCGCAATATCTTACAGTGTAATGACTGGATGCACCAACCTATCAATGGGTGATTGGACAGCAAGGAGAAACCAACAGTTTGAACCTGACACACTATTTTTATCGGTACCCTACGAACGAATAGGCAATTTAATAGCTGCAATCCCCAAATGTTCGGCAGGAGATGCAGATGCAGTCATACCGGAAGAGTTTCAACAGGATTAACCAAATTTAAAAAGATTCTTTGGATAACCTTCATTGATTAAATCATCCTGGAGTGTCCCAATGAACGCCATAGAAACGATGGATCTGACCCGGAAGTTTGGTAGTCTGACTGCTGTTGACAACGTTAATCTGAAGGTGACGGAAGGCGAAATATTCGGACTTTTGGGCCCAAATGGCGCTGGAAAAAGCACCACAATCTCTATGTTATGCACAATTATGAAACCAACATCTGGAACCGCTAAGGTGAATGGATACGATATTGTCCATGAACCAGGTCAAGTACGAGGTTCTATTGGTATTGTTTTTCAGGATCCAAGTATTGATGATAAACTCACAGGCCGGGAGAACATGGAAATGCATGCAGATCTCTACAATGTGCCGCGTGATGTCATGCACTCCAGAATAGATGAAGTATTGCAGCTTGTAGAACTGGAAGATCGGGCATCAGATTATGTAAATACATATTCCGGGGGTATGCGGCGTAGGCTGGAGATTGCAAGGAGCCTTATACATTATCCCAGGGTGCTTTTTTTAGATGAACCCACTTTGGGTTTGGATCCTCAGAGCCGTGACCACATCTGGAGTTACATAAGGGATTTAAAGAAACGGGAGAACATTACCATCATTCTCACCACTCATTACATGGAAGAAGCAGATGAGCTATGCGACCGCATTGCAATCATTGATAGGAGTAGGATAATCGCTATGGACACTCCCCACAACCTTAAGGAAGAACTTAAGGGTGAGATCATTATTTTACAGACTAACAACAACGATAGATTGGTTGATAAACTTTTGGAGACTGAACTTGCGGATAGTATTACAGAAATTAATGGAGAGCTGAATTTAAAGGTAAAAAATGCTCACACTGCCCTGCCACGTATAGTTGAGCTGGCTGTTTCCAATAGTGTGTACGTGGACAGTATTTCAATACGCGAACCACACCTGGATGATGTTTTCATGCACTTCACTGGCCGAGAAATTCGGGAGACAGGCGGCAGGGCCCTTACAGGTATGGGTGCTAGAATTAGGGGGAGTCTAAAATAGGGTAGGAGGGTATAAAATAAGCGAGTTTAGGGGGATCAACGCTTTATGGCGTCGCGAACTCAAGAGATTTATCCGTGACCGCTCAAGGTTAATCAGTTCTGTGATCACACCAGTCTTATGGCTTGTAATCTTTGGTTCGGGTTTAGGGTTTTCCCTAACTATACCCGGCTTTAACTATCAGCAATTTCTCCTGCCTGGAATTATTGCCCAGACGCTCCTCTTTACCGCCATGTTCTTGGGTATTTCAGTGATCTGGGACAGGCAGTTTGGTTTCATGAAAGAGATTCTGGTGGCGCCAATAGGCAGAGTTTCCATTTTTGCAGGTAAAATGCTTGGGGTGGGCACCAGCGCCATGATACAGGGGCTTATAGTCATTTTGTTAGGCTTCTTAATTGGTATACCCCTGAGTTTATATGCAGTTTGTCTGGCAATCCCATTAATGCTTTTAATTACGGTGGGCCTGGTGTGTATCGGCCTTATCATAGCTAGTTTTATGGCCAGTCTGGAAAGTTTCGGCACCATTGTGACATTCGTTAACATGCCCATGTTCTTCCTCAGCGGTGCGCTGTTCCCTGTCATGAACCTGCCCTGGTGGTTGAAGTGGGCATTCTATGTTAATCCGTTGACCTACAGTGTGGATGCTCTACGATCGGTTATGATAAATGGATGGCATTCCATTCTGCCCTTGGAGTACAATATTTTGATCATAGTTGTATTTGATGTGGTTACCGTTGTTATAGGGACGTATGCCTTCGGTAAAAGACAGTGAGGACAGATTTAAAAATGACTTGAACTTTGAAATCTTTCTCTAATAAAATTCAGGTTTAAACTGTAATGCAGCTGTATTTGTACTAAAAATAATTGTACATACAATAACAGGCCATTTAGTAAAAGTTAGTTCAGATACTGTTTCAGTTGTTTTAAAAATAGTTTACCCTGTAAAATTAGCAATAACTCTAAAAAAAGCATCTGAAAAAGTTATTTTGTCTAAAGATAGTTAGTTTATCTAAAAGCAGTTAATCTTATCCATATTAATCTTATCTAAATTAGTTATAAATCATTTCTAAAAAACTGAAAAAGGTAAAGTGGAGATCAAATTACTTGATGTCCACCTTGAATCCTTCTGTTTTCTCAAGCTTTGGAACTTCAACAGTTAAGACGCCGTTTTCATATTTTGCTTCGGCTTCTTTGGGTAAAACCTTTCTTGGGAATCTAACAGTCCTCTTGATGAACCCTGATTTTCTGTCGTAGTGGGTTACATAGCTGCTTCGTCCCATATGCTCCTCATCGAGCTTGGCCGTGACTTTCATCCTCATCTCTGTTACTTTAAGGTCTATGTCATCTTTTTTCACACCTGGAATGTCTAAATGAACTATCACACTGTCATCTGTTTCTATTATGTCCTTTCCAGGTACAAAGGTGTAATCAACTATTGTTTTTTCAATATCGTGTTTTACACTGTCTACTGTTTTTGCTGTGTCTTCCAGCATCTTTTCAACTAAATTTTTACTATCTGAAATTGTTCTTCTCATTTTTCATCGCCTCATTTTTTGAGTCAATAAGATTATTGTCATACTTCCATATAAATTTTTACATAGGGGTCTACTTGTGTAATATTTGGGGTGCTTTAAGGTTGTATTTTTAAATCAAATGCACAAAATTCATGAATTGAAGCTTAAACAGTTTTAATGAATTTTTTTAAAAAAAATGAGGATTAAATGAGGATTTTAAAAAGGATCGATATGTGTATCTAATTTTTTTTATCCATTCTTGGGTACAAATTTAAATTGGGTACAAATTTAAATTAATCTATGACTTCCTCACCTTCTTCACGGGTTCTTACTCTTAAAACTCTTTTTGCAGGGGGATATGAAAATTGAATCGTCGATATCTTCCGTTTTAACAGTTTTCACTGCTCTAACCACGTACTTCAGGTCTTCCCTTTTCACAACCATTGCAAGCTCAAACTTGGGTTTCAGGTCTAATGCTGTGGTGGTCTGCCCTGTAAGTTTCGGTTAAACATGCTTCTGTGGTTGCACATCTCACCTCTGCCCCTGTTATGTTTGAGAATCCACATTTCTCAAGTGTTTTTTTAACGTTATCAAGTTCTATTGGATGCATGATTATCCTGAATCTGCATATACCAGAATTCTTGGGTTTAACAACATTCAAAATCTTCTTTTTAGGATTGATCGCCCCATTATGCAATTTTTTGGAGCTTGATAGGGGTTAAATTGGATATAAGGTTAAAAATTAGAAAAAATAGGTTTTTATCCCTACAAAGGGGAATTAACAGAATGATCTGGATTTTATGGTTACTGATCTGGGCTTTATGGTCACCACTTCCTGAGCTTTCTTGTTCAAGTAGTACTGATGGGGTGATATCAATTTTAACAGTTTTTCAATTGCTTTTATCATTGATCTACCATTTTTTGCAACAACTGGGATTACCGGTGTAGTTGTAAAGTCCATGTCCACATTATTTTTATTCAGATCATTTTTGTTGGATAGAATGATGTTTGGAATACCCCTTCTTTCAAGGGTTTTTATAATTTCTTCATCTTCGCCTGTAACACCCCTTGTGTTGTCAACAAAAACAACAGCACCATCCACCTCTGTTTTGGAGAGGATATCTTCCATGAAATTGAGTTGTTTATCCTTTGGTGAGCTTAAAAAATGGATTTCTTCATGGTTTATGGTTGCGATTCCATGTTCCATACTGCTGTCCTGCATCAGTTTACTGCAGAAATTTTCCAGGGCCGTGGTTTTACCAGAACCAAGGGCTCCTAACATGATAATTTTTTTTGAATCCACTTTATCATCCCTCCTTGGAACATCTTCATGTTGGATCGATCTGTATCTTATCTTTGTACCTTATTCAAATTAAAATTTTTAGTAGTTAAATGTTTCTTTTAAATCTTCTTCTAGTTTAAATTTTTCTATATAATTTGTTAATTTGTGCTAATATTGACCACCTTTGACCGTGACCTGTTTGCAGTTGTCGATCTTGGGATCTTCTAAAAAAAAGGAGAGTAGGGGTAATTAAGTTATGGATCATGTATCACCTCCTTTGGATATGCATTCTTTTTTTTGATTAAACATCGCACCGCCTCCAATGGATATTAATCAAATGTGATTAAAGATGAACCTAAGATTTCTAAATATAAAAATTTCATAAAGGTAAAACAAAAATAAATTTAAAAAAATGAATAGATTGGAGAAAATAGAATTGAGAAGAAACAGATTTAACTGCTTTCTCTCCTTAAACTGCTTTTTCTCCTTTTTCTCCCGTTCTGATTCTTATAACTTCCTCAACAGGGGATACAAATATTTTACCATCTCCAATGTCTCCTGTTTGAGCTGTTGCAACGATGGTGTCAACGATCTTGTCGAGGCTTTCATTGTTTACAATGATTTCAAGTCTGGTTTTAGGGAGAAGGTCTATTCTGTAGTCGCTTCCCCTGTAACTTTCAGTTACACCCAGCTGTCTTCCTCTACCTTTCACCTCCATTACAGTCATTCCACTGCAGTTAACTTCTTCAAGGGCCTGTTTAACATCTTCTAATTTATCTGGTCGTATTATTGCTGTTATTTTTTTCATAATTACCACCTTTCACCCCTTGATTTATACCCTGTATCCTGACTCTTCATGCTGGGTTGTGTCGAGTCCTTCTATTTCTTCTTTCTCGTCTACACGGAGACCGATGGTTTTTTTAATTGCGTAACCTATTATGAGGGTCATGATAAAGGAGTAAGCTCCAACTGCTGCGATGTCTATAAGCTGGACACCTAATTGACCAAGGTTTCCATATAAAACTCCTGTTCCAAGTGGGTTTATGAATGGTGCTGCAAAGATACCTGTACAGATTGCTCCCCATGCACCTGAAACACCGTGTATACCGAATGCATCCAGTGCATCGTCGTATCCGAGTTTTGGTTTTAACCATGCAACTGCAAGGTACGAGATTATTGAGGTTGTGAAACCAAGCACGATTGAAGCCCATACTGTTACGAAACCTGCTGCAGGGGTTATAACAACCAGTCCTGCTACCGCACCTGATATTGCACCGAGTAAGGTTGGTTTACCGATTTTTATCACATCCATCATCATCCATGAGATCATGGCTGCTGCAGCTGCTGTGTTGGTTACAAGGAATGCTGAACCTGCAAGACCGCCTGCTGTGAGGGCTGAACCGGCGTTGAATCCAAACCAACCAAACCATAGGAATGCTGCACCCAGTACTGAGTATCCAAGCTGGTGTGGTAGTAAGCGTTTATCTTTACGTGCTCCAAGTAGGAGTACAAGGGCCAGTGCAGCCATACCACAGTTGAGGTGAACAACTGTTCCTCCTGCAAAGTCAAGGGCACCTAGCTGGTATAACCATCCTCCACCCCATACCCAGTGGGCGATAGGAACGTAAACAAGTGTTATCCATATTGGCACGAATGCGAGCCATGCTGAAAATTTCATTCTTCCAACGATTGCACCGGATATCAGGGCAACTGTTATTGCTGCAAAAGTCATCTGGAAGGCAACGTAAACGAGTTCTGGTATTGTTGGTGCAAGGGTTGATAATGCGTTAACATCTACACCATTCATAACCAAATTCGCAGGGTTACCTATCAACCCTCCCAGTATATCGCTACCGAAGGCCAGAGGGTATCCATATACGACCCATATGACGCTTGTTATGGAGAAAGCGATAAGTGAGAGGAATATTGTGTTTAAAACATTCTTTTTACTGACCATACCACCGTAGAACAGTGCTACACCCGGAACGGTCATTATCATTACGAGAGCTGTGGATATCAGCATCCACGCTGTGTCACCGGAGTTGAGAACTGCGTCAACCATAATAATTTCCTCCTATCAGTGTTATATTAATTTTTAATTCGTTTTTTTTTATTTTAATTAATTTAAATGGTTTTTTTAATTGCTTTTGATGTTTTTTCATGTGTTTTTAAAACTTCATGGTGGTTTTTCACCCCTCATGTTTTTATTTACAACATGAACTATCGGAGGTAGGAAACATACTTCCGACATATAGGAATTAACTTTCCTTCCATATAAAGTTTTTCATTATTTAACTGTTTCCCAAGGATCCTGCTTTTGCTGAGGATATATTCTATATTGTGGTTTAAATTATATAATTTTTCAGAATTAAATCTAAAAATCTAAACATTATTCACTTAAAATAAAATAAATTAAAAAAAAGTTCATTAATCACTGGATCTGATGAAAACTTCAAAGATAGAATAGGATTAATATACAGTAACCAGAAGAGAAAAGTAAAATTAACAAGAAATAAACAGAAGTTCTCTGAATCTAAAAAGAAGCTTTGTTTATTAACCTGGAAAGAAATTTAAACTTAAAAAAAGTGTGAAACGATATGAGTTAAAAATGACATGAGTTAAATTCTCTGGAAGAAATTCTCTTGAAGTTTAAGTTTAATGAAAAAAACAGAGTACCAAAAACTAAAGATCAAAATCTTTTTTTTTAAGCTTACAGCCTTGTTTTTAATCTTAATGCAAAAAATTAGTTCATAATACAAAGAATAGGTTAAAAGGAGAGTTAAATAGCTTTGTCTCCTGTTTCACCCGTTCTGATTCTTATAACTTCCTCAACTGGAGATATGAATATCTTGCCGTCCCCTATATCACCGGTTCTTGCAGTTTCAATTATCCTCTGTGCAATATTTTCAACTTCCTCGTCACGGGTAACGATCTCAATTTCTGTCTTTGGAAGAAGGTCCACTTTGTAATCTCGACCCCTGTAACTTTCTGTTACTCCCAGCTGTATTCCGCGCCCTTTTACATCTTTAACAGTCATTCCCTTGCATCCTATCTCTTCGAGAGCGTGCTTTACATTTTCCATCTTGTCGGGTCTTATAACTGCAGTTATCTTTTTCATTGGTACACCTCTGAATCCTCTTCGTTCCTTTCTTTGGTTTCAAGTCATTTATACGTATTTATGACAGTCTGTAACCGGATTCCTCGTGTAGGTTGATGTCTAGACCGCGTATTTCATCTTCATCACTCACCCTCAGACCTATGAACTTATCTATGACTTTTCCAATGGCCAGTGTCATGATGAATGAGTAAACACCAATAACAACAATTGCAAGAATCTGCACTCCAAGAAGGTGTGTCTGGCCGAAAATTAATCCACCGGTGGTTGCGCTGTTTATGAAAGGGCTTGCAAAGAGTCCAACTGCAATGGTTCCAACGATACCAGAGATCCCATGTATCCCAAACACATCCAGTGCATCGTCGTATCCAAGAAGTGGCTTTATGTATGAAACTGCGTAGTATCCACATATTGCAGAGACAAATCCAATTATTAATGCTGAAGTGGTGCTAACATAACCTGCTGCAGGGGTTATGGAAGCAAGACCAGCTATTGCACCGGATAATGCTCCAAGAAGTGTTGGTTTGCCTGTTTTGATTTTGTCCATGAGCATCCATGCCAGCATACCCATTGCTGCTGAGATGTTTGTGACTATCATGGCGGAAACTGCAAGGTTTGATGCTCCAAGTGCAGATCCAGCGTTGAATCCGAACCAGCCAAACCACAAAAGCCCTGTCCCAATGACAGAGTACCCCATGTGGTGGGGCAGCAGCCTGGAATTTTTACGTGCTCCAAGTAGGAGTACAAGGGCCAGTGCAGCCATACCGCAGTTCACATGGACAACTGTTCCTCCTGCAAAGTCAAGAGCACCCATCTGTGCAAGCCAGCCCCCACCCCACATCCAGTGGGCCACGGGGAGATATACAAGTGTAAACCAGACTGGTATAAATGCAAGCCAGGCTGAAAACTTCATCCTCTCCACAACTGCGCCTGATATGAGTGCCAGTGTGATGGCTGCAAATGTCATCTGGAATATGGCATACAAACCTGTTGGAATGGTTGGAGCGTAACTAGAGAGGGTATTAGATTCAACAACCCCACTGAAGAATGGGTTTGCAATGGTTCCTATAAGCCCCCACACGTCTGCTCCAAATGCTGCGGAGTATCCATATACAAACCAGAGTATACTTACAATTGCAAAACTAACAAATGAAAGAAATATTGTATTTAAAACGTTTTCTCGTCGGATGAGGCCACCGTAAAAAAGGGCCACACCGGGTATGGTCATTAAAATTACGAGGGCTGTGGATATTAACATCCACGCTGTATCCCCCGTGTTTAAAACTGCACTCATTTAATGTTTCCTCCAATAATAAGTTCATGTTGAATAAAGTTCATGTTGAATTAATTTACGGGGCAAGAAGCCCTCAGTATCAAATTATCAAGGTAATTCATTGAATAGGGAATAACATTCAACTTTGGTGAGCTTTTTTTGCAAATAATCCAATGCTCACTTCATTTCAATGCAGAAAAAAACTAGATCTGTAGGATCCATGAATAGGATAAAGGCAACCTAGTTCCGATATACTTTTCAAAATTGTATTATATATTATTTGTGGTAACTGAAAAAAACATAAAAACGCCTGAAAGACCTGAAATTCCTTTAATAAATGATGATGAATTAAAATAAAATGTTAATAGATAAATGATGAATTAAAATGAAATTAAAAACAAATTTATGAAGAGTTAAATTAAAAAATCCCTTAAAAATGGCGATCTATTTAATTAGATTAAGACTAAAAACTTTAAGACTAAAAGTTCATGTTGAAACGTGTTACATGAAATTTTCACGTAAAATCTGCAAAATTTATAAAATCTACAAAAATTTGTAGGATTGCTTTGGTCACTGGTTTGATTAAAATGATTTTTATTAAAAAGTTTTCTATCAAAGAAATTGAAGTTACGTCCTGTTTAATTAACGTTTTTGAAAATAAAATAAAGTAAAAAAAAGGGTTCCAATTAGTATTTAACTGGACCCTCTAAACCTGCAAGTTTGACACCTGTGAGTGCTGCTGCTTCGATTGTTAAAGCGCGCAGGTCATCTTTTTCAAGTTTACTCACGTCCGTGTTACCTGCCTGCTGTGTGAGCATCACAGCTTCCTCTGTCATTGCCTCTATATACCTTGCAACTCTTTTACCGCCTTCGAAGTAATCAAGACGTCTTCTAAGCTGCGGATCCTGGGTGGCAATACCTTTTCTGCACTTTCCAGCGTAGCACATCTGACAGACTCTGCAGCCGAGGGATACAAGTGCAGCTGTTCCTATGTAAACTGCATCTGCTCCAAGTGCTATGGCCTTTGCAACATCGGCACCACTTCTTATACCTCCGCCGCCGACCAAACTGACTTTTTCCCTTAGATTTACTTCTTTAAGTGCTTCATCGGCTTCCACTATGGCTGCTATGGTTGGCACACCGGTGTTCTCTGTCACAACAGCAGGTCCTGCTCCTGTTCCTCCCTGCATACCGTCCACAACAATTATGTCTGCACCGGCCTTTGCTGCGATTTTAACGTCGTCGCCTACACGTCCTGATGCGAACTTGACCATGATTGGTATTTTCCAGTCTGTTATCTCACGTAGCTGGGAGATCTTCATGCTGAGGTCTTCCGGTCCCACAATGTCCATGTGACGGGCTGGGCTTAGGGCATCGGTTCCCTCAGGTATCATCCTTATACGGGAAACGTCTGCTGTGACCTTTTCACCAAGAAGGTGTCCACCCATACCAGATTTTGCTCCCTGCCCTATTTTTATCTCAACGGCTTCAGAGTTTTTAAGGTACTCTGCTGAAACACCGAAGCGTCCTGATGCATACTGTGCTATGAGTTTTGAGGCATACCTCCTCTCTTCTGGAAGCATTCCTCCTTCTCCCGTGTTTGTTGCTGTTCCAGCTAGGGTTGCACCCATTGCAAGTGATATTTTGGCTTCTTTGCTCAGTGCTCCGAAGGACATTGCAGCTATCATTACTGGGGTGTCCAGCACAAGTGGGTTTTCAGCGTACCTTGAACCCAGCACCACGCGGGTATTACATGGTTCCCTGTACTTGTCAATTGGAGGCCTTGAAACCTGGGCCGGCACTATCACAAGGTCGTCGAAGGTTGGAATAACCCTTGTGGCTCCACATCCCCGGACCTTGTAAGATCCATCGTAAGCTTTCCTGTTCACTTCAACAATGTCAGCGAGTGACCAGACGTTTCTCCTATCTTCCGGAACTGCATTCACTTCTATTGCATTGTTTGGACACATTTCTTCACATATTCTGCATCCAACACAGTTTTCATGGTGAACAGGGTATGGTTCATCGTCTATTATCTCGTAAACGTCGTGTGGGCAGTTGTTGTAGCAGGAGTAACAGTTGCGGCACAGTTTTTCGTCCCGGTTGTCGCACATGTACCAGCAGCATCCAGGTCTGTCGAAGTTTCTCCTGCAAAGATCTCTGTTCCTTTCAACTTTGAATGGCAATTAGATTTCCTCCCTATTTTTAAGTGATTTGAAAACAGGACATGCTGCATACTTGGTTCCGGATGCACTTAGAACCTCTGCAATGTTATCTGTAAGCTTTGCTTCTGGTTTCCATGGTTCCAAACCGCTGTCAACCACCACAGCTTTGTCAACAAGTTTTTTGGATAGAGCATAGTTTAAAAGTGCAGTTACAACTCCTCCGTCCTGTCCATGGATCATTGGGGCTTTCGCAGACACTATTTTGATGTAATCACCGATTGCCTTTTTATCATTTTCCTTGCTTAAAATATCATCTGTTATGTAGGTTCTTGGGCATGCAACGTAGCAAAGGTTGCACCCTTCTGGGCATTTACCCCTGAGCTGGGGTTTCCTGTCTTCTATGGATATTATGCTCTCTGGACATGCATAGTAACAGGCTCCACAGAGTACGCAGGCTCCAATGTCAATTACATCACCTTTAAGATCCTTGAACTGACACTTGGAAACTTCTTCCTTGAAGTCCTCATCAAACATGGGTCTTCTGTAGAGAACTGGCCTTGCAACCTTTTCCCTTTTGTTGATCTCCCTGCGATTTTCTTTTTTCTTTTTCTTTGAAAGATTTTCAAGTATTTTAAGTCCAGATTCGGATAAAGGTTTTGTTTTGATATAATTATTTTCCTCAGCATCTTTTAAAAGATTCAAACCCTTATCTGATCTTATTATCACTGTTGACCATCCTTCAGGTGAGCCAACCGATCCTACAGACACGTCAGATAGTTCTGATGAGAAGTCCATGCATATGTTGCAGTTTTTACGTGCACAGGTCTTTGCTTCGTCAAGGGGTATCTTGAGCACGTCATTGTCCTTCAGGAAGAACCATGCGTAGCCTTTTTCAACTCTGCATTCTGTAACATCTTTCATGTTGACGTTGTGTTTTTCGAGGAGCTTTTTCATGTAACTATAGGAGAAGTTTTCCATGCAGAAGAGTCCGATTTTAATGTCTACAGGTGAGGCTCCAAGGTAATCAGAGTATTTTTCCATCTTTGCTGCTGCGATCATATGGCAGGGTGTTCCCACCATTGCAATTTTTCCCTGTTCTGCCATTTTATCCCTCCTCAGATTCTTTACCGTAGAACGGTCTCATACTTCTTGGAATTATCTTTTTGAACTGGTTGAATTTCTCATCCTCGAGTTTGAAGTTGTAACTTTCTAAAAGTTCTTTAAGTTCCTCTTTATCTTCATCTGTCACTTCAATGATGTCAGCATTTTTTCCAAGGCTTTTAATATTTCCAAGGACGTATATGGTTCCTCTTATTATTGATTCACCTGCATCTTCTGACACGTCACCAAGAATGACCATACGACCTCCCATCATGAAGAGTCCCGTCATAAATCCTGAGTTTCCTCCAATTATGATGGTGCCGTTTTTCATTATTTCTCCTGTTCTGGAGCCCACGCTTTTCCTTACAACAACGGTTCCACCATATATTCCCTGGCCGACACCGTCACCTGCTGATCCGTCGATTACAACTTCACCATCTGTCATGTTGTCTGCAGGGAACCATCCTGCATTTTCTGTTATGTGTATCTTTGCTCCATGTATCATTGTGCCAACGAAGTAGCCTGCAGATCCTTCCAGGGTAAGATCAACTGGTTCTGTGAGTCCTGCTGCTATGTAATGCATGGAGTTGGGGTTTTTCACGGTGATGCTTTGGTACTCTGTTGCAGCCCCTTTTATGGCCCTGTTGAGTTCCCTGGACTGGGAGTTTATCTCCTTTGAACTGGCATCAATTTCAATTTCGCGCATTGTACCACCTATCCTTTGAATGTGTAAGCCCTTGTTTCGCCGGGCGAGATCTGTTCGATGTTGTGGGTGTCTATGACCTGGTGGAGGGACATCTCCTCTGAGGCTATTGTAAAGATATCATCGTTTTCAGCCATAACTCCTGGCCTGAGACCGAGCTGGTCTTTTGCTATTCCAATGCCGTCAGGTGTTCCAACCACATATGAAAATGGTCCGTCCATGTCTTTAACTGACTGTTCAAGGGCTTCCTCAAGTTTGTACCCCTCTAAAAGTTTGTCTGCGATGTAGTGCACTATGCACTCTGTGTCGTTGTTTGTCTCAAATATGTGTCCCTTTCTCTCAAGAGGATCCCTTATTTTCCAGTAGTTGGTGATCTGACCGTTGTGCACAACTGTTATGTCGGGCACTATGTAGCTCTGGAAGGGGTGGGCATGGTACCTGTCAACCACACTCTCTGTTGAGAACCTTGTGTGTCCTATTGCATGGGTTCCCATTTTTGAGGCTGTATCGTACCTTTTGGCAATGTCCTTTACAAGTCCAACATCCTTTATCATCTCGAATGAATGAGCTCCGTTTAGAACTTTAACATCATCAATTTTATCAATTTCCATTATCAATGGCTTTAAATGAGAAAATGATTTAAGGCTGATTTTGCACCTGTAAATTATATAGTTTTCCACTGAGGGAATTATTTCTTCTGTTTCTATTGGTGTCACTATGTTTACCATGTTCTTCACAGTTTCAAGAAGACCTGGTTTCTCTTTTACCTCGATGTTTAGAAGGTACTCATTTTTAGCTAATCCGAGACCTCCGTATATTGCGAAACCTGCAGAATCTGGTCCTCTGTGCTGTAGGGCTTCAAGCATCTTTGTGAGTGCATCGCCCACAGGGTGAAGTTTTCTGTCTTTAAACACGATTCCTGCTATTCCACACAATTTAATACCTCCTTTATGAAGTACTCATGAATTCTTGTATCATCTGTAAGTTCAGGGTGAAATGCTGTTGCAATATGATTCCCGAAGGCCACTGCAACTATTTTATCCTGATAGCTTGCAAGTATCTCAACATCATCTCCAACTTCAGATACGTAGGGAGCTCTTATGAAGATACCCTTATATTTACCCCCAAATATCTCGATCTCATCTTCAAAAGAAGACCTTTGACGGCCAAAACCATTCCTTTTAACCTTCATGTCAATCAGGCCAAGTAATGACTGTTCATAATCGGTTTTTGTTGAAAGAAGCACCATTCCAGCACATGTTCCCATAACAGGTATTTTTTTGGTTAGTATTTCCTTTTTTATCCCAGTTTTTTCCATCAGTTTACCAATAACAGTGCTTTCTCCCCCAGATATGATCATTCCATCACAGGCTGAAACATCTGAAGCTGTTTTTACCTTTAAAACTTGAGATTCAATGTTCATATTTTTAAGGGATTTTTCTGTGATTTTGAAATGTTCAGAGACATCTCCTTGCAGATCTAAAATTCCTATTCGTATCATTTCAATGCCTTCCAATCGATGAGCCTGTGTACTCATTGCGTTGAGTTTTTAAGTAGATATTATTTAAAAAACGTGCCAATATAAATCTAGCGGAAATAAATTTCCGAAAACGCGATCAGGTTACTGGATGGTTCTGAAATATATTTTTTTAAACTGCATATTTTTGTACAATGTTCAGAATTTAGTCTGTTAATTCTCTTTTAACTGAACATTTATATAAACTTTTTCAGTTTGCTGTTTTCAAGTCCCCACATATTTTAATTGTTAACCCCTTTGATTTTCTTGATCCATCCAGTTTCTGGCATGATTTGGTGGTGTTTATCTAAACCTGAACTGGAAAAATACCCAGAATAACTCAAAAAAATACAGATATAAATGCGATATGAATGAAAACTAACAGGGTTTTCTAGTTAGAAGTGGGAATATGGTATTAAAAATGATATGTGTATAAATACTTGTATAGAATTAATAGCATTATACATAAATTGCAAAAATTTTTTTAATAAAGGAATTTTTCCAAAATAAAGGAGGTTTTGAAAACCATGGAAAAAACAACCATAGCTTTATTGGTAGTAATAGTACTGTTGGTTGGTGTTGTAGGTTACATGATGGGAAATCAGACTTCTGGAAACCTTTCACTTAACCTGTCGAACAATACAACGAATGGTTCAGATCAGGTAAGCCATTCAAACACACAGCAAACAAGCAGTTCTTCCACAGGAACAACAACTTCAAACACCAAAAAGACTACAAGCAACAACAAGAAGAATGATACTAGTAAGCTAGACAATGAAACAATGAACTGAAATTAACTGAGGTTAAAATTTAAACGGTTTTTAATTAAAGGAAAGGTATGGAATAAAAGAGAATAGTGGTGAACACTTATCCATTTATTTTTTTTATTTGGGTTTCAGCTGGATTTTCTAATTAAACTTAATTTACAGTTGAATTGATTCAATTATTCTTGCACCCCTTCATCACCTGTAATATCTGTTTCATCCAGAGATTCCATAACCTCTTTTGTGTTACTTTTAACAGATTCAGCTGCTTTTAAAAATGCTTTTTTCTCTTTTTCACTCATTTTAATGCGAATTATCCTTTCTATTCCATTGATCCCCAGTTTAACAGGAACTCCCAAACAAACGTCGTTTACAGCTTCTATCTCACTTTCTAGGTACGTGCTAACTGTTAATATCTTTTTGTCATCGCTCAAGATTATATTTACAATATTGGAGATTGCAAATGCTGGTCCATATTCTGTTGAACCCTTCTTGCTGATGACATAATTTCCAGCGCCTTTAACATTTTTAATGATCTTGTCAATGTCAAGGGACTCGTACCTGGAGAAGTGCTTAACCAGAATACCGCCTATGGATGTTGAACTTAAAAGTGGAACCATGTTGTCTCCGTGTTCTCCTATAACACGTGTGTGTATTTCACTTACATGGATGTTGAAGTGTCTTGCAACCAGATTTTTAAGTCTGAGGGAGTCCAAATGGTTTCCAAGGCCAAAAACCTTTGTTTTATTGAATCCAGAGGCTTTCAAAGCCACGTAGGTCATGATGTCAACTGGATTGGATATAACAAGGATTATTGTGTCCGGTGCGTACTCTGCAATTTGCCTTGCATAACCTGCAACTATCTTTGCATTGGGTACGGCCACATCAAGTCTTGACATACCTGCCCTCCTTGGAATTCCTGCAGCTATAATAACGATATTTGAATCTGCAACCTCCTTCATATCAGCTGATGCCCTTATTACAACACCTATATCTTTGGCGGCCATAGCATCGTACATATCCAGTGCTTCACCTTCTATCTTATTGAGACTTTCTTCCCGGGCTATTAATACCAGCTCATCCACAGCACCTTCCTGTGCCAGAGAGAATGCAGCTGCCTTACCCACGGTTCCTGATGCTCCAATAACACTAACTTTCAATTTTAACACCTCCAATAATATCTATTTAATATTTTAAACCATTTCATGGATTTGAATAACTTTAATTGTAACTACTATATTAATTGTAATTTTGAATTGTAACTGTAACTCCAGTTTTTTTAAACTACTACTTTGTTTACTCACCAAACATGGGCAATGCTAACGCGAAAAATAAATTAAAATTATTGAATAACTTGATTTACACGTCAACTAAAAAAAGGTGTAAAAAAAGAAGATTTAAGGTTTGTTGAGGAAATTAGCAGCTACCTTTCGCACGAAGCTGCTTTTATCATTCAAAGCATTCTTCAAAGGTTCTATGGCCCTTTCATCTCCAATGTTTCCAAGACCCCACGCTGCTCCTCCTCTAACAAAACCGCTTTCATCGTTCAAAGCATTTATAAGTGGTTCAACAGCCTTTTTATTTCCTATTTTACCAAGGGCCCAGGCTGCTCCTCCTCGGGCACGCCAGTCTTCATCTGAAAGGGTTTCTATAAGGGGGTCAACTGCAGGATCTCCAAGGTTACCCAGGGCTCCTGAAACTTCCCTTCTAACCCATTTACTTGGATCCTTCAGGCTTGCAATGAGAACATCAACTGCTCTTTTGTTTCCAATGACTCCAAGTACACGAGCTGCACCCTTTCTTATATTTTTATCACCATCGCTCATGGCTGTTATAAGAGGTTCCACGGCTGGTTCTCCTATTTCTTCAAGAAGCTCAGAGGACTGTTTTTGAACAAGCTCGTCGTCATCTTTCAGAGTCTGGATAATCCTTTCAATGTTGGTTTCTCGTTCCATTTATTAACACCCCTTTCATATTATTTCTAAATCAGTTTTAGTAATTGTATAACCCATTTCAGGATGCAGGTTCAGACATGCATTTAATAACATTTTGTTATCTTGTGTTTTTCATTTTAAATATAGTTACCGGCTGTCCATATTTGTTGTGAACCCCGAGTTAAAGTACTCCTATTTTGGGTTTTAAGTCCACATGATGAATTGAATGGAAAATCTATTTTCACCTTTAAATACAACATCTTTAAAAAATATAAGTTTCCAAGGACAAACTAAGTTATACTAAACTTGATGTAAAGATTTATAGATTTGATGTAAGGATTTATAGATTATGTGAGGTCTATCTCCGGGGTTCAGCGATACTTAAGTGTGCACCATCTCCAGAGGGATGATACTTTAAAGGTGGATTATGAAAATTTGGGTATCGAGAATAGATAGCATATTTAAAAACTAAATTTAAAAACTAAATTGTGGGGATCGTGAATAAATATTACGCAGTGATTTTATGTACAAGATAACAGTTATACCTGGTGATGGGATAGGACCTGAAGTAATGAAAGCAGCACTCGCTGTTTTAGAGGCTTCAAATGTTGAATTTGAATATGTAACTGCAAGGGCTGGAAATGAATGTTTTAAAAGGACAGGAACAACGATTCCTGATGAAACAATTTCCACCGCAAAAAAAACTGATGCAACACTTTTTGGCGCGGTTACAACGGTTCCTGGACAGAAAAGTGGAATAATAACTCTCAGAAGAGCACTTGAACTCTACGTGAACCTGCGCCCAGTGAAATCCTATGAAGGAACCCAATCTCTCTTTGATGATGTTAACTTTGTTATAGTGAGGGAAAATACAGAAGGACTTTACTCAGGTATTGAAGAGGACACAGAAGACGGTGCAACAGCTTTGAGGGTTATAACACGAAATGCCTCCGAGCGAATATGCAGATTTGCCTTTGAGTACGCCAGGAAAACTTCAAAGAAGAAGGTAACTGCAGTGCACAAGGCAAACGTCCTTAAAAAGACGGATGGAATATTTAAAGAAGCTTTTTACCGTGTTGGAAGTGATTACCCTGAAATAAAAATGGAAGATTTCTACGTTGATGCAGCTGCAATGTACCTGGTAACAAGGCCCCAGGACTTCGATGTTATTGTCACAACCAACCTCTTTGGGGACATACTGTCCGATGAGGGTGCAGGACTTGTGGGAGGACTTGGACTCATAGCTTCAGCCAATGTAGGTGAAAAAAATGGGCTTTTTGAACCGGTACATGGATCAGCACCGGATATTGCAGGTAAAGGCATTGCAAATCCATCTGCAATGATATTTTCAGCATGCATGATGCTGGACTACCTTGAAGAGTATGAAGAGGCTCGAAAACTTGAAAAAGCAATGAAAGATGTTTTAAAAGAAGGTAAAATCGTAACTCCAGACCTTGGTGGCAGTGCATCAACAATGGAAATGGCTGATGAGGTTAAAAGGAAGTTTAAAGCTTTAAATATGTGATTTCAACCTTTTTTAACTATTATTTTTTTTAACTATTATTTTGAATTTTTTTTATCATGAAATTAGATTTACCATGCATAATATATCTATCATGCAATTTATCATATTTAAACAAAAAATTGGAATTATGAGAGAGTATTATAAAAAAAAGCCTCTTCCTCTTATGTTTAAGGCCCTTACATTGTGGGGCGTTTTTTTAAATCTTTATTGTCCTGAAGATAGGGATACATTTTTTTTCATCTATTATTTCTATTTTTTCGGATAAAACCGGGTTTTTAGTGTTTTTCTCGAGATATTCCTTGAATTCTTTGGATAATCTGTCAATACTCTCCCATCTATGACCTAATTCTTCTGATAATCGATTTACAATTTTTTTTATCTTGATTTAATATTTATATAAAACATTTTCACCTAAAGGTAAGTGTTTGTTGGTAATAAAACATAACCACGTTTATAAACATTATAAGAACCACACTCAGGACAATATACACTGTTGGACCATCGTATACATCTAAAAAAAATTCAAAGCCTTTTCTTCATCCCCAATAAACAATTCCAACACCAAATCATTCTTCATACCTAAGTATAACACCACATACTAATTTAAACCTCTGCACCAATAAACAGATAAGAGTGAAAGATAAGATTAAAAAATAAGATTTCATGAGCAGTAATAGAAAACAAATGAAAAGTATAAAAAACGTATAAAAACTCCAGAATAGCAAGTAAAAATATCTTTTTTCTATTCAAATTTTCTCAGTTAAAATAAATTTTCTCAGTTAAAATTTTGTCAGTTAATATAAAAAAAATTGTCATTTGATATAAATTTTGTTGATCTGAAGGTTAAGATGGTGATTTTTATAGGTGCAGCTATAAAGGTATCTGCTGTACAGCTTTTAGGTGCCAAAAAGCTGGCTGCCAAAAAATCCACAAGTTTTATATGGGATACTTAAACATAAATTATTCCATAGTTCAAGACTGCTAAAGACATTTTAAACATCTTAGGTTAGTTTTTTGAACTCAAAATTGTTCATTATTGATAGACATTGATGAGTGGTACAACTGCTTTAAATTTTTTGTTATACTTTTTGGAGGTGCATATGATGAAAACTACGGTAAGCGTGATAAAAGCGGACGTTGGTAGTGTTGCAGGGCATGTAAAAGCCCACAGTGCGTTGATTAAGAAATGTGATGAGATACTTGCAAAGGCAAAGGAAGAAGAACTTTTAACAGACTATTATATCACCCACTGTGGTGATGACATAGATCTTATAATGACCCATAAAAATGGGGAAGAAAATGAAGAAGTCCATAAACTTGCATTTGATGCATTTATGGAAGCAACAAAAGTTGCAAAAAGCCTTAAACTTTACGGCGCAGGTCAGGACATATTATCAGACACATTTTCAGGTAACATCAAAGGAATGGGACCCGGATGTGCTGAGATGGAGTTCAAAGAAAGACCATCCGACCCAGTATTTGTATTCTGCTGCGACAAAACAGAACCTGGAGCATTCAACCTCCCAATTTTCAGGATGTTTGCAGACCCATTCAACACAGCAGGACTTGTAATTGACCCATCTCTCCACGGAGGATACGACTTTGAAATATATGATGTTATAGAACACAGAAAAGTCACAATGTCCTGTCCAGACGAGATGTACGATGCACTGGCACTCCTCGGTTCAATAGGAAGGTACGTTATAAAACACGTTACAAGAAGAAGCGACGGTGAAATAGCAGCTTCATTAAGTACAGACCGTTTAAACCTCATGGCAGGAAAATACATAGGAAAAGACGACCCTGTTGCAATTGTAAGATCCCAGTCAGGCTTCCCAGCAGCAGGAGAAGTTGTTGAGCCATTCTCATTCCCACACCTTGTAGGTGGATGGATGAGGGGTTCACACAACGGTCCACTAATGCCAGTATCCCAGGCAAATGCCCGCCCTGTAAGATTTGACGGCCCACCAAGGGTAATTGCCCTAGGTTTCCAGGTTGCAGACGCAAGGCTCATAGGACCAGTTGACATGTTCGACGACCCCGCATTCGACAAATCAAGGGAAACTGCATCTGCAGTGGCAGACTACATGAGAAGACACGGCCCATTCGAGCCACACAGGCTGCCTTCAGATGACATGGAGTACACAAGCCTCCCTGGAGTCCTTGAAAAATTAGAAGGTAGATTTGAAGACATGGATTAAGGTTTCAAAACCTAAAATCCTTTTTTTATTTTACAAAACTTAGATCTTTTTGCAGTTTCGATTTCACAGTTTTTTACTGCAGTTTCAATTACAACTTTTTTATTTTTTTACAGATCTTTATTAGATCTTTGACTCGAGTTCACAGAGCTTGGATGGTAAATCCAGAATTTTTTCTACCTTATCCATAACAGCGCTGTCACTTGTTGCAACAATTCCATCAACCTCATTTGATAATTTTACAAGTTCAAAATCTGTATTTCTTGAGGTAAATGCACACCCCTTAATTTCATAACCCCTGATTATTTTATTTGTGAGTTTTGCAAGCTCTCCGCTCCGGCTTACAGGGCTGTCATAGATGAATTTCACACAGTAAGGTTTATAAGGTTTTAAAATGGAAATGATATGGTTGAGGGCAGCTTCTGTCCATTTATTGATCCTGTACTTGCCAAAAACAGCATTAACATCCCTTAGAACACCATCGTCGCATGCAACAATGGATCTTCTGTCTTTGTATATGCTTTCAACAGTTATGAGCACGTTGTAACCATCTACAAAAAGAGTTCTGCCACCTACTTGGTGAATGTCAATGAGCTTTTCCCGTCTTTTAATGGATTCTTTTCTTGAAAAAACAGTCCTCACCAGATGGTTTCTTTGCATCATGTTAAGGAGGTACCTGTTTGCAACAAAATTCACTGCAGACTTTTTCCTGTAACCCCTCTCAAGAAGAAACCTAAGGTCAAATGCGGCAGTTTTGATCTTGCTTTTGTATTCTGGGTCCTGAAGTTTCATTTTTTTAAGTGTTACCAGTTATTTGTTAAGTTTTGAGTGGTAATTATTAAATAAAATTAAATTAAAACTTACTTAAGTGAATAATGTATCGATCAAAATAATAAATGAAATAATAAATGAAGTAGTGGTTAAAATAAGTTTCATCGTGTTGTTTTCTGATTAATATTTTTTTATGATCCATTTATCGTATTCATTGTAATCCTGATGATTAACATCCCTGATGATTAACGAGATGATTGATGAGTGTATTCAACCCCTTCTTTTGGCCACCATAATAAGCACCCTGTCCGAGGCGTTTTCTGCACGATCAACAATTTTTCCAAGTCTTCTCACGATACTTTTAAGTTCTATTAAGCTTAAAATATCAAATTCCTGGTTTCTGTAAGCTTCATAGATTTTTTTTATTAAACTCCTCTCTAATTTGTCGGAGTACTCTTCTTTCCTTTCTATTTCATGTGCCTTTTTTATTGCATCTCCAAGATCAACATCCAATGATTCAACACAATTTTTTAGGGCGTAAACTGTATCACATACAGATTCTGTGAGTTCTGAAAAGTCTTGCTTGAAATTTTCAGGGAACTGTACTCTGCTGAGACATATTCCATAGGCAGCTTCTTCCGTCATATCTGCAACACGATCAACTTCTTCAGCCAGCACTATCCTGTCTTCGCGATCAAATGGTAAAAAAGCACCTTCGTAATACTCTATTTCCATGTGGCGGCGGATTTCATCGGCAGAGTGCTCAAGTTTTGATATCTCAGCCACCTTTTTGTTCAGGGTTTCAAAATCGTTTCTATAAAAACAATCCATAAGTTCCTTAAGTTTGTCAATGCACTCATAAACAGTTTCAACATGTTTTTTTGAGTTTTTTTCAACTTCGGACTCTTTTTTAAACAGTTTTTTCATTTTATCCCTTTTTTTAATTCTTTAAGATATAATGTAGGGATTAGAAAAATGTTTTATGGTTAGTCACTGTATTGATCTTGCGATCATATAATTCCATGGATCAAGCGTATTGCATCCAGAAGTCCATGTGCATAGGCTATACAGCCAAATGCCGTCATAAGATCCTTTTTTTCAAGGTAGTATTCTGTGTCCTTGGCATAGTCCCTGGCCATGTCCACCACTTTTTTCTCTCCATCAGGAATTTTTATTGACTCCAGTTCTTTTATATTTTTTGAAAAAAGTTCAATGTCACTTACAATTCGTTTATCATCACTCATTTTATCACTTTATCCAGTTCAATCCAGGTTAACTTAAGAGGGAAAGATATATGAAGAAAAATTATATCTCAAAAACTTATTTAATTGTTTTTTAACTCTTTCCATGAATGATAAACTCTTTGTACAACTGTTAAGTATCCGAGTATCATTATAATTACAACTGCAAGACCAAGGAAGTTTAAACCGAACACCTGGAAGCTTAGGAAGTAGTTTAAGAATGCTCCAGCCATCAATATGACAAGGCGTTCTGCACGTTCTGCAATTCCAACGCTGCACTTTATACCCTCTGATTCTGCTCTGGCTCTGACGTAGCTCACTGTTAATGAAGCGTGAAGAGCTAAAATACCGTACATCCAGTTTACAAATCCTCCGTATATTATTCCAATGATAAGGAAGGCATCTGCAAATCGGTCGGAGGTTGAGTCCAGCACGCCTCCAAACTTCGTGGTTGAATGATGGCTCCTTGCAACTGCACCATCTACCATATCTACAAATCCTCCAAGAGCTATGAATATTCCTCCCAGAAGTGCATCACCCCTGGCAAACATGTAAGCTGCCAGTAAACTTACAAGAAGGCCTGTTATGGTTAAAATGTTGGGATTTACGTTGATCTTTTTTGCAATGGGGTCCAGGATTGTTTTGACTTGCGGTCGCAGTTTGTTAAGCATAACCCTAATTTAGGTTTCACACTCATATATAGTTTGGACACCAAAGGATGGTTAAGATGAGGACTGTATCAAAGATGAAGATAGTAAAAATAAATTCAAAGGATCCTGAAATTGAGAAAATAGAATATGCAAGAGAAATTTTAAAGGATGGAGGCCTAGTTGTTTATCCAACTGACACTATTTACGGAATTGGAGCTGACATATCCAATGAAAAAGCTGTAAAAAAGGTTTATAAAGCAAAAAGAAGGTCTCAAACCAAACCAGTGTCTGTCTGTTTATCCAAAATTGAAGAGATAGGGCAGGTGGCCCATGTTGATGATAGTACTGAAAAGTTCATTCGCAAAATCTTACCAGGTCCGTTTACAATAATTTTAAAGAAAAAAAAGGAGATATCACCCCTTTTGACTGGGGGTAAAAGTAAAATAGGTGTTAGAATTCCGCAGAGCAGAGTTTGCATGGAACTTTCGAGAAATCTTCCTATAACAACCACAAGTGCCAATATATCTGGCATGAATGTTTTAGAGTCTTCAAATGACGTTGTGAAACAGCTTGGGAATAGTGTTGATCTCATGATCGATGCCGGAATCTGTAAACATGGGGCTCCATCCACCGTGGTTGACATGACCACTTTTCCACCGAGGGTTCTCAGGAAAGGTTCAGGTTTTGAAAGGGTTATAAAACTGTTAAAAGAGGAATAAGATTGTATAAGGTGGGATTGGGTTGTATAAAGTAGGATGGGATTGCATAAATTAAAATGCAGTTACATAACGGATAATTTTCATAGTAATGGATTTAACTTGGATTTAAAAGATTTTAGAATAAAATGAGCCTGGTAAAGTAAAAAAAATTTTTTTTAAATAGAAAAAGATTGGAAAGGATTAAAATTTAGGAATATGGTATTCTAACAGAAGATATAACCCTAAATGGCATAAAAAATTGAAAAATAAAATTTAAAGGTTATAAATACTTTAAAAAAATATTAAATTTCAAATTAAATTTCAAATTAAGTTTCAAATTAAGTTTCAATAAAGGATTTTATAGTAAAAGATTAAATGAAATTGTCAAATGATCTTTTTTTAAATAAATCTTTTTAAAATCTTTTTAAAATGAAAAAAATGAAGCTTTAAAACTTTTTGATATATTTTGATGCTGTAACTCTAATTATTTTTGAATTTAAAAGTTATATTACTCTTTTGTAAATCTTAAATGATCATAACACAAAATATCATAACACAAAAAAAATGTTAGAAAGCTCCCAAATAAAAGAAAGCTCCCAAATAAATAGATAAAACCAAAAAATAGATAAAAATCTATGGGAAAAATTATTTTTGATTTTTTTTAAGATCCTTAAATTTTTAAAATCCTTAAAATAAATTTAGGTGGCTTAATTTTAGGAGAATTCATGTTGAAGGGGCTTAGGGTATCTGACTTTCAATGTTCTGGTACCAGCCTTCTCCTGTTTTACCCTCAAATTTGGGCTTTATAAAGCTTCTCCATATTGTTTCTAGCATTACCTTGAACATGTACTTGTGTTTCCAGAGGTACCTTGGTCGGGTGTAAAATTTAAGGTAAGCCTCGGTTAACTTTTTCTCAACAAGTTTTCTATCCAATCCAATGTTTTCATATTTTATAACAGATTTTAAAACCGTGTATTTGTCCCAGTCTTCAGTGCTCAGAAGTTTTTTCTTTTTTAACTCGTAGTAAATAGGTGTTCCTGGAAATGGGGTGAGTATTGAAAACTGGCTGTAATCAGCATCCAGTTTTATTGAAAAATCTATGGTCTGGTCTATTTCATCTGCTGTTTCTCCGGGGAATCCAAGGATGAATGAGGTTAAAACACCGATACTTATATCTTTTGCAGCTTTAACTGCATCTTCGGCCTGTTTTAAGGTTATTCCTTTTTTCATAAGGTTTAGAACCCTCTGAGAGCCTGATTCAACACCGTAGTAAAGGGTGTTCAATCCGGAACTTTTCAGATTTTTTAACAGGTCCCTGTTTACCATGTCAACCCGTGAAGATGCCACGTAACGTACGTCAAGTTCTCTAGCCTTCATTTCATCTGCTATTGCGTTGGCACGCCTTTTGTTTAACATGAATGTATCGTCGATGAATGCCAGATCCTTGATCTTGTATTTGTCTATGAGCTCTTCAATTTCATCCACAACATTTTCCGGACTCCTTGACCTGAATTTTTTGCCCATTATCATGGATGAAGAACAGTAACCACAGGAGTAAACACATCCCCTGCTTGTTATCATGTCGCTTTGCCCATTTTTTGTGGCTTCATACTTCTTGAAGGGAACGAGGTGCCTTGCAGGAAATGGAATTGAATCAAGATCCTTGATCAGAGGTCTGGGTTGAGTTAATTTAATCTTGCCGCTGTTGCAGTCCCTGTAAGATATTCCCTTAACTTCCGATAGTTTGTCCATACCGTGCTTCAGGAAGGTTTCTGCCAGATCCGCTATTGTGGCTTCTCCTTCCCCAACAACAACAGCATCAAGGCCTTTTACATTTTTAAGGGTTTCAATAGGTCTGAAAGTTGTGTGGGGTCCTCCTATTATGTTCAAAACATTTGGAAGGGCTTTTTTGATACTTTCACTGTACTTCAATGCTTTTTTTATGTTAGATGTGCTTGCTGTAAGTCCCACAACTGAAGGATTGATCTTTGAAACCAGTTTCGTGATCCTCTCGGCACCCATTTGGGTTGCATCATCGTCTAATATTTTAACCGACATTCCTGCTTTTTCAATGGCTGCAGCCAGGTACATGAGATTTAACGGAGGAACCTGGAACCCTAAACCGTTTTTAACTGCATTTTCATCATAGGGATTTATCAATACCACATCCATAAGTTTCACTCTCCTGAGTTTCTACAGATATTTTACTAATAAACTTTTTTTCTTAATTCAAGTTTATCAGGCACGTTTTTTTAATTTAGAATTAATTTTTAATTTAGAATCATTTTGCTGTGGATTTTTGGGGTTCTGCAGAGAAGATCTTGTTCCACTCCTCTTCGTTGTTTATGCAGCCGGGATCCGGTGCAAGGATATCATGGAAGTAGTTGTAGGCTCTGGCTCTGCAACCTCCACAAACATCTCTGGATTCACATTTTCCGCAGTGTTCGCTGAGTATTTCCTTGTTTCGAAGTTTAGCCAGAAGTTCATTGTTTTTCCACAGGTCATCAAAATCATCTTCAAGCAGGTTGCCAACCTTCACTTCATCTTCATGGGGAAAGAAGACGCAGGGGTAAATGTCCCCGTTTGGTTCAATGCTCAGATAAAATCTTCCTGCTCCACATCCACCTATGAAGTCTGCAAGCTGCATAACTGCAGGATTGCTGTACTCTGGATTGTAAAAATGTGTTGGAATCATTGCATGATCCTTTGAAACCATTGATTCTGCAACTCTTGCGTACTGTGGTGCCGTTGATAAAATCTGCATATCATCGCTATTGTCATTGTAAGCATCTTTAAGGAGTTTGTAACGTTTTTCTGGGGAGATATCCAGGTTTTTAATTTCGTTCCCCTTACCCGTTGGTATGAAGTTGTAAAGCATGAACCAGTCAACACCTAAACCTTTAACGAAATCAGCCATGTCATGTATTTCATTGTAATTGTGTTCTGTAACTGTTGTTGCAACTTCAACAAACATGTCCTCTTTTACACAATTTTCAACAGCTTTAACAGCTTTACTCCATGCACCGTCAACTCCTCTAAATTTGTCGTGTGTTTTAGGGTTTAAACCATCTATACTTATTTGAACAAAGTTTAAACCGGCTTCTGCAAATTTTTTACAGGTTTTGGGGTTTGAAAGTGCGTAACCGTTTGTTGCAATGGCAGGGAACATTCCAAGTTCTTTGCAGCGTTCTATGAATTTCAGGATGTTTGGATGTACAGTTGGTTCACCTCCTGAAAATGCAACGGATGTTACACCGGATTTTGCCAGGATGTCAAGTCCTCCCAGGATCTCCTCGGAACTCAGCTCATCTACATCCTTTTTACCAGCATTTTCATAGCAGTGAACACATTTCAGGTTGCAAGCATGGGTTATGTTCCAGACTATTTGAAACGGTGCTCCAGGAATAAAGGGTTTTTTAACACCAAACTGGGCTATGCCTTTTAGCACACTCGTGAGTCCCTTGGCCCAGTAATCGTCCTGCATCTGATTTTTAAGTTCATCTTCAGAAACTCCGAAACTTTCTGATCCCTTTTTAATAACGAAACCTATAAACCGTGACATTAAACGACATTTAAGGCAAGATTCCTTCTCTAAATTGTTTCCTTTGTCTAAATAAATCTTTAAACCCTGTTCGAGTCGATTTTTTTTATCTTTTTCACAGTAGTTTAAGGCTTTTTGAAGCAAAAGTTTCGACATTGGATTATCAACTATACTTTCAAAGGTCTGAATCATGTTTCCAAGATCTGGCTGAGCACTGTTTTTTGAACAGCATTCAGCGGCTTTTAATCCATCATCCATCATCATACCCCCTTAAATTTACTTCTTTTCAGAAATTCCTCCTTACTTAAAAAATTTTCACTTTGTCTTGGTTTCTCTAAATTTTGGGTCCCCCTTAGGAAAATATCAACAAAATCTTTGAATTTCATTTCAGGGTCATCTAAAACGCTTTCATTGCATATTTTTTTGGAAAAAGTGCTGTAAAATATATAGCTTAAGTAATTGAAGGCTGCAATATCGGGGTCAACGTTCCGTATGGTCTTTTTTTCGATCTGTTCTTTGAAATATTCGCTGAGATGTTTGAGGATTTTTTTCAGGAATGAAGCAAGGTTGTGTGCAATTTCTGGTCTTTTACGTCCTTCTGCAATCAACATAATTATGAAATCCATTCTTTCATCTAAAAATTTCATAATGTTCATTCCAAGGGTTAAAAGACATTCCTGAACCTGGGTGCTTTTTTCCATTAAAAGAATTGAATCAAGGGTTTGGATGCTTTTTCTTTGATTCTGTTCTATCACAGTTTTTAGGATATTTTCTTTGGAACGAAATTTACGAAAGAGAGTTACTTCATTTACATTGGCTTCTTTGGCTATTTTCCTGGTTGTAGCTCCTTCATATCCTTTCTTTGAAAATACGTCCATAGCGGCATCCAAAATTCGGTTACTGATATCATCCACGTTTTCACCTCGATTGTCATTTTTTTGCTATCGATGTTTGCTATGTATGTAAGTACATACTTACAGTATTTAAATTTTTTGATTTTTTAAGATTTTGATAGAACTAATAGAATTAATAATATAAATTCAAGGAAAATTAGTACAAATTGGGCTCACATTAAACTTACATTAAAAATTAGACCACCCTAAAAAAAGACCACCCCCCCTAAAAAATATCTTAAAAAATTAAACTTATCTAAAAAATCTGCATCATGGAAACTACTTACAAAATTATTTTTACTATGAAACTAAAAACTAATATAAAAACTGCATAAAAAATAGGGATCTAAATAGGGTTTTAAGGTAAATATGAAGCTGTATTAAGGATTTAAGGCACATTAAAAGTAATTTAGTTCTACAGAAGAGGTATTAAAGTGAAATTTTTAGGTAATCTGGAAGAAAATGATAGAATACTCACTAATTCACCTATAGATAATATAATAGGTGGTGGTGTTGAAAAAGGTTGTGTTACACAGTTTTACGGGCCTCCGGGTTCCGGTAAAACCAATGTGGTTCTCCAGCTCCTTGTTCAATGCGCAAAAAATGGTGATAAAGCCATATTTGTGGATACAGAGGGTGGATTATCAATAGAACGGGTAAAACAAATATCTGGCCCGGATTTTGATAAATTTGCAAGTAGAATAATGATATGCGAACCAACAACCTTTAAAGAGCAAGATGATGTTTTGAAGAAGTTGGAAACGTTTATAGACTCTAAAGCTGAACGCATTGAGCTCATAGTCCTTGATTCTGCTGTTGCACTTTACAGGCTCAAGGATGGTGATTCTACACAGATGAACCGCGAACTGGGAAAACAGATGGCCACACTTTCCAGAATAGCCCGAAAACATGGTATTGCAGTTGTTGTCACAAATCATATTTACTCTGTTTTTGAAGGTGACGGCATGGTGGAACCCGTAGGTGGAACCATCCTTAAATACTGGAGTAAGATTATGGTGGAACTTGTCCGGGTTAACGGAAGCGGAGAAAGATTTGCAGTTTTAAAAAGACACAGAAGCCGACCTGAAGGACTCAGGGCGCGTTTTCGGATAGTGGACCACGGCCTTGAATAGCTAACTTGGGCACCGAACTATATCCATATAATCATTATTTTAAGATGCATCTGCGGTTTTTAGTCTTGGGCTTGATCTATTGCTTTTTTGGGGGTTGGTACGGTAGATGCTTAAGATTTAATGTATAACTTCATAGATTGAGTATTTTTTAGATGTAGTTTTGCAGTATACCAAAGGTGCTGGAACTTTGAGTAAAGGAATCTTATTAAAAACTGGAATATTTAAGTGGAGAATATAAATCAAACAGAGTTGAATGTTACTGATGCTATAATAAATGTTGAGTAAATGTTGAATAGATAATTTTAAATCATGTTAAAATACAGTTTATACTGAAAACAAGTGAGACATGAAAAGAAAACAAGTGAGACATGAAAAACTTTAATGAAATTAAAATTTAAATTAAACTGTTAGTAGGTGGACTGTTAAATTTGTAGTGCTTATACATCAGATAATATTAATTCAAAAATCTTTAAATTTAATTCAAAAATCTTTAAATAAAATACTTAAATTTAGTCAAAACTTCAATGGAATTAGCAACTAAATGAAGGCACTGTTTAAAGGATAAGATATCAGAGCTCTAAATGATCGATTGGATGGTTACACTAAACTTTAGTTTTTATAAACCTATTTTGAGAATTACGTGTTGTGAGATGTATGATTTCACCAAAAAAGTATGCAAGATCTGCAAAAATGATACCAAATGGTTTTAAAACGGCAAATGAATTTTTCAACTACCTTTACAATGATAAAGACATGATCTGGATGGGACAGAACACCAACCATCTCCATGATGAAAATGCCATTATGGACGCCATGCTCCAGAGCGTCAAAAAGAGGGATTACTGCAAGTATCCTCCATCTGATGGATTTCCAGAACTTAAAGAATTGGTACTTGAAGATCTGGGCCTTAAAGATGGATTTGAAATGATGATAACAGCGGGAGGTACAGAATCAATTTACCTCTGTGCGAATGACATTCTGGAACCGGAGAATAACACCATAACCTGTGATCCCGGTTACCTTATCATAGATAACTTTGCAAGTAGATTCGGGGACCATGTAAATTCCGTGCCCATTTACAACTCTGAGTGCGGTTACAAGTTAACACCAGAACTTGTCAGGGAAAACATGGATGAAAATACCAAGCTGGTGGTTCTCATCGATCCATTGAACCCGCTGGGATCATCTTACACCAAGGAAGAGATGAAAGACTTTGCTGATCTGGCCGAGGACAACGACATCTACCTTTTAAATGATGTGACCTACCGTGATTTTGCAAGGGATCCACAGCTTGCAGCAAAGTACGCACCAGAACATACACTGACCATTTACAGCTTCTCAAAGATATATGGAATGGCAGGTATGAGAATAGGTGGTGTTGCTGCAATGCCAGAGCTTATCAGTTCCCTTAAAAGTATCGTGATAAACGACCTTGGAACCAACAGCGTGTCCCAGAGTGGAGCAATAGCAGCCATTAAAACCAAAAGTCAGTGGATAGACAGGATCAGAAATACAACGAGGGGAAATCAGAAAATCATTAAAAAGGCAGTTGACCAGGTTGAGGGAGCATTTATACCAGTTTACCCATCAGACGCCAACATGATGGCAATAGACCTTTATGATGCTGGCTTAAAACCAATGGATGTTGCAGAGTATCTTCTGGGCAAAAAGATATTCACAAGAGAAGGTAATTACACAAGCAAACTATTTGGGCACCGCTACCTCAGGGTGAGCTACTCTGTGCCAACAAAGGATGTTGAGTACTTTGCAGATTCTTTCCTTGAAGCTGTTGATGCTTTAAAACCCAAAAAAGTTTAAATAAATAGATTTTATTTTCTTGAATTTATTTTTTTCTAAATTTTTTAAGTTTTGAATCCTTTTATTTTAAAAACTTATTTTAAAGCCTTTTTTTAGTTTTTTATTTAATTTAATTTCTTTATTTTACACATTTTTGTCATGATTCTCATGAAGGCATCATACATAGAAGAAACCTCTGAAGTCTGATCAAAATGGAAATACTTAAAAAGTACTCAAAGGGTGAAAACCTAAAATCTTATTTTGTTATTTTTTTAAGATCATGGAGTTAATTTTTAATCATGTGGCACATGTTAAGAAGGTTATAAATCAAAAAGAATTAATTGGGTAAGATTTAAATCAGATCAAAGATCATCGATGTTATTGCTATTATCGATGTTATTGCTAGATGCAGGAAAATTGATATAACTCATGAAATCAAAGAAAACTGGAATTTTTCCAGAATACAGGTTTTTTCATGTTTAATAGTTACTTTTAAAAAAAAGTGTAAAAACAATGAATTAAGGTACTGGAATCACTTAAAAATAAAAATCAGCACTTAAAACCAAATTGATCTTTAAATGAGGGGATCATCTTGCAGGAATAAAGTCAGGATCCTTTTTTAGCAAAATAAAAAAAAAATCAACGGTGTTAAATTGATAGATCGTGTACTAGAAAATGCTTTAAATGGGGAAGAACTCAGTAAAGACGATTTTTTAACTCTTTTCAAGTTGGAAAAGCATGAAGACTTGTTGAAACTTTGTGAAACTGCAACAGAAATTAGAAACTCCCGAGCAAAGCATATAAAATTAACATCAACCATCCACATTACCAACGTGTGTAAGATAAACCCAAAGTGTAAGTACTGTGGATTTGCAGCTCAAACATCCAAGGATGGATACTGCCAGCCGTTCTTCAAACGTGATGAGGAAATACTGCAGGCTGCAAAGGTCGTTGAAAAATCCGGGATTCCCAGAATAAGCTGTTCTGGAGCCCACGGATACAATGGAAAACAGGCTGTTAAAGCTGCACAGATAGTGAAGGAAAACACCTCACTGGAGCTTCTGGTCAACGTTGGTGCAGACCTCAACGATGAATCTATGGAGGTTTTAAACAAATACGGGACAAACACGGTCTGCTGCAACCTTGAAACCACCAATGAAAAACTTTTCAACCACCTAAAGCCTGGTGAAAAACTGAGGGATAGAGTAAAAATATGCAGTATGGTGGGCAGCCACAACATGGAACTCTCGTCTGGTATTCTGGTAGGGGTGGGAGAATCCTATGAGGACATAGTGGACCACATGTTCACCCTGAAAAAGTTTGCAGGTTTAGGAGAAGTTCCTATAATGGGCTTCAACCCTTACAAGGATACCCCAATGGAAAACCATCCTCCATGTTCACTTGAACGTCAGATGAAAACCATTGCAATTGCAAGGTTGATGTTCAGGGACCTCAGGGTCACGGTCCCAACACCAACCATAGGTCCTGAAAACATTAAATTCTCCCTGAATGCCGGTGCAGACAACCTTGCAACGGTTATTCCTGAGGATTATCCCCTAAAAGTTAGGGGAGTTGGCTCTCCAGATTATGGGAACCTGAAGGAAGTTGTGAGTACCATCAGAAAAATGGGGCTGAAACCGCAGCTCAACCTGGGAATTAACATGGAGAACAGTTAAGTCCAATGATAAAGCCGTATCAGATGTTGAATCTTTGTTTTCATATCCTTTTAAAACTAAAAAAATTAATAGGGCTTTAAGAAAAAACAGTATTTTAAGAAAAAATCAATAAAATCTAGGAATCAATTGGGAATCAATGACAATAAAAATATTTAAATCATAAAAAACGTTTAAACCCCATAAAAAAACATTTAAAAGAATGAATTTAAAAGAATGAATTTAAAAGAATGAATTTAAAAGAATGAATTTAAAAGAATGAATTTAGATCAAAGGAGATTAAATTGGATTTTGAAGATTTAATAAAGGAAGCATTTGAAGAGTCCATTGAAAACAGGAGAATGGGAGACAAACATGGGGAAGTGGAAGCTATACGCCGCTACATTCGATCCGCAACCAGAATTGTGGTTCCAAACAAAAACCATGTGAAAACAGAGATTGTAAACCAGGTTTTAGAGGATTTTGGACTTCCAAAGGCAGAGCACCTGCAGATAAACACCAACCCCGCAGATTTAACCCGCATTCCCGCAAATTCAAAGGCACTGATGGCGCTCGACCAGTGCAAATGTGACCTGGTAATTGCCAGGGGAAGACTGGGAGTACCGGGATCCGGTTCCCTTCTGGTTATAGTTGATGCTAAAGGAAGAGTGTTAACAGCTGCAATCTCACCACCACATGTTGTACACAAGAAGAGTTTAGAACAGGCTGTAAAAGATGAAATGGTTCAGGCACTGGAAAGAATTGGCATGGAAAGAATTGACACGGTGAGAAAATGAATCTGGAACACCCGTCCCGAAAAAATGATTCCATGCGAGAAACTGGAATAACATCAGAAGTGTTCACGACACGTTCCAGTACACGAGTTAAGGATGTAATTCAGTGTATAACTGAAAAAAAGTCCGAAGCTGCATTTGAATGGATAAAATCCCTTGATCTTGATGTGGAAAATTCAGTTATCTTCGGGGCGTACATGACAGGGATCGAGCTGGCAAGCAGTTTGAAGGAAATTTCAAATGTCTCAGTTGTGGACATATATCCACACATGAAAAGCCTGGTTGAAAATGAAGTTGGAACTGATGTTAAATTTTATTCAAATATTGATCAGGGCCTGAAATTAATTAAAGCTGCGGATCTGGTTGTTGACACAACAGGACTTGGGGGTTTGAAGCCTGAGGCAGCCAGTGCATTCAACGGCAAAATCTTTTTGGTGGAAGATCCAACATCAGACGGCAGTGATAAGGTTATTCTTAAAAAAAACAACATAAAAAATAGGATACAGCTTTCAAATGCAGATCACATGGGAATTCTAAAAACTAGAGGTTTAAACACCAAGACATCAGGCACAATGACTTTAACCATTGAAACACTCAGAAAAAGCCTTGAAAACGTTCTTCAGGGAGAAGGAGTCCTTTACGGGGTGGTAGCAATGGATTTCTATGAGGGCATTCTCTTCAAAGAAAAAAACGTCCAGAAATTTCTGAAAGCCGCTGAAAAACCCGCACTCACTGTGTCTTCTTTAACTCCAGTTCAGTGTGATGACATGATTCAAAAACAACTTTCAAAGCTAAACTCAAAGGTGGAATATGTTAGCATCTGAACTTTTTAAAATACTGGAGCGAATGATCCCCCCGGAACTTGCAGTTTCTGGGGACAGAATAGGATTTTCAGGTCCTGGAGACCCCCAGAAAATCAGTGTTGAAAAGGTGGGTGTGGCGCTGGATCTTCCATACAAACTAGATGAAAACTTAAAAGGTTCTGATGTTGTTTTATGTCACCATCCACCAGTTTTTGAGCCTGAAATTCCTGTATACGTGGTTCACTCCAACTGGGACATTGTTGCTGGAGGAGCCAATGATGCCCTTGCAGCTTGCCTGGGCCTTGAGGTTATGGATATTTTTGATGAAAAAACAGGCATTGGAAGGATATGTTCAACTTCCACAACCCTTGAAAAGTTCATGAAGAAGGTTTTAAACGTTCTTCCAGCGGATTATTTGGAGGTGGTTAAAGCTGGACATGATGAGATTGAGAGGGTTGCCATTGTATCGGGTTTCGGACTCAACATGAGGTACATGGAACTTGCAGCTGACTGGGATGTTGACCTCTACCTTTCAGGGGATCTTGATCACAGAAGCGCTGTTCTGGCCCAAAAGCTTGGAATAAACGTTCTAGATGCAACACACTATGCAACTGAAATTCCAGGCCTTGAAAAACTGTCAGAACTCGTCTCTGGTCTGGGTCTTGAAGCAGAGATCTCAAAGCCTGGGGTTCCATGGGAGATAATCAAGTAAGGATTTCTCATGATAAAACTGTCATGAATCTTCAGTTTTATTCAGGATTTTAACATGGGATTTGAAGCTTGGAATTTGTGGAACTGTGGAAAAACCTTCAAATTAACACGTTAATAACATAAATGGATTTAACCATACTAAAGTAATACATTATCATAAAAAAGTATTTATAAGAGTATTTTCAATATGTTAATGTGTGGAGAAGTATTGTACATCCTCAAACCTCCTCAAACCTAAAGCCATTAAAAAAAATTTCAAAACCAGAAAAAAGGATAAAGGGCATTTTCAAAAAAAAATTTAGCTACAAAACTCGCTCAAATGTATCACTAAAATTTTTTTCATGCCCATTGGATCCTTTTTCTATAAACCAGCTTTTAAACACTTTGGGATAAGTAGATTTTTGAGGGCAAAACGTAACACGTAAAGAGTAACTTTTTCAGAGTTTGCTTTAAAGCTTTAACTGGATAAAACCACATTTTTAAGAAATTTCAGATGAGTACCCATTTTTTTTAATTGAGTTTCGGTGATTAGAGTATTGTTAAACTACCGAAAATTAACTGTAGTTAAGTATGTAACTTATTAAACTTGTTGAGATAGTACCCATTAAACTGGTTTTTTTTTTATCTGATTAAATTTTTCAGGTTTTATTCAGATAAACAGTGAAAAAATTTTGGTATTTAACTATAAAGGTATTTAACTATAAAAAAATTGAAAATTTTTAAATTAAAATATTTAAATTAAAATATTTTTAAAGGTGATACTATTGGACATTGAAGCAATTGAAAATCAGATGATTCCAAATGGACGTGTAATACTTGCAGGGGTTGGAAGGCTCGGTATAAGAGTGGGAATTAACCTTCTTCAGATTCACAGGGGCGGACCCCGCACAATAACCGCAGTTGACGGCCAGAAGATCTCAGGTTCAGACATTATATTCCACATGCTCGGTGGAGAGAACGGACAGTACAAAGTGGACCTCCTCTCCAAGCTATCAACTCACCCCGCAGATTATAGAGCTGTTGAACCTGTGAAAGAAGATCTAAACCCTGAAAACATGGATATTGTTAAGGGAGACGTTGTATCAATACAGATAGCCGGTGGAAACACCATACCAACCACAGCTGCCATAATCAGGAAGGCCCATGAAAATGGTGCAAGAACCATAAGTACAGCGGGAGTTTTTGGTATAGATGAACCAGTTTCTGCAATGGATATTTCCAAGGCAGATGAAGAAAATCCCATCATTGCAGAACTTAAAAGGCAGGGTGTTGAAAGAAACCATACAATTGTAACGACTGGAAAGGTCCTAAGGGACAGGCTGCCCATAACTCCATACACCCTGGACGAGATGGCAAGGGTACTTACCATTGAAATTCTAAAGGCTCTATGATCTAAAAGCTCTATGATATTTATGATACTTAGGATACTTAGGATACTTAGGATACTTAGGATACTTATGATAATTATGATAAAGATGGTACCATGATAAAAATTGCAACAGCTGAATGCTTCACACACGGCATCATCGGAAAGGAACTTCACGCTGCATCCAGAGGTTATCCTTTGGAGTTTAACCCTGGATTGGAATATCCTGAGGAAATATCTGTTGTTTGCAGCATGTTCGTACCCACCTTCCAAGCCCTCAAGGATGTGCTGAAAGTTGATTCAGCACCAGTTCCCTTTGAAACACTTGACGGAATAAAGGTTTACAAAGAAAAAGAAGATAAAAAGGTGGCAGCTTTAATGGCAGAAGCTGCTAAAAAACTTTCAAAGGCAGACATTGGCATTGGAACAACTGCAGGCATAGGTCGAGGCGCTGTAGCCATTTCATACAAGAATTTTACTGTTGTGACCACGTCGGATGTTTCCTGCGACTTCAGATCCGCAAGCCCCTCTCAAATAATCTCAAGGCAGAACTCAGGAGTTCAGAAGGCATTTAAACTTCTTAAAAAAGTCCTGGAAGAAACATTAGACGATCTCAAAGATGAAAACATTGAAATCTTTTACAGGTGAGCGGGGTTTAAGGTTAAATCCTTTATTTAAAACCTTTAAACTTCCTGTTTAGTTTTTAAATCCTTTATTTAATCATTAAATCCCTATTAAAACTTAAAATTCTTATTTAAAACCCTTAAATTTTTTTCTTAAAGTAAAATTCTTCTTAAAGTAAAACTCATTTTTTCTGATTTTAGTCTTATTTTAACTTTATTTTAAAATTTTAATGCTATTTTGAGTTATTTAATATAAAATTTGATATTTTAATAAAACTATCTTTAACTTTTAATAATCTACCTAAAATTAGAAGTTTTATAAAAAATTTGAAATTTCTATTTTTTAAGATTTCTATTTTTTATAAGTAATTATCCATAAACAAAAATAAAGAAGGAAAATAAAAAAAATGTTTTAAGGGCAGTTTTTAAAAGAGAACTGTTTTTAGGGTTTTTAAGGTTTTTAAATTGTTTAAAATTATTTGGAGTAGATCAATCTTCCAGATAGTAATATTCTCCCTTTTCCTTCTGTTCCCTGTCCAGGTAACTTCCAAACTTGTTAACACGGGGTCTTTTGGTTTCCTTGTCCCGGCGGAAGGTCACTCCCACATCTGAAAGGAACTTGTTCATTGCAGAGCGGAGGTCCATTGGACTGGTTGCACGTCCTTCAACTCCGGGTTCTCCGTAGAAGACCATTGCACGGTCTGAAATGTAGTCTATAAAGACTATGTCATGGTCTATTATGATTGAAGCAGCATTGTGTCTTTCAACAACTCTTCTGATGGCTTTTGCAGTTACAAGCCTCTGTTCAACATCCAGAAATGCTGTTGGCTCGTCGAAGAGGTAGATGTCAGCGTCCCTTGAAAGCGTGATTGCAATGGAAAGTCTCTGAAGTTCCCCACCACTTAAATCCTTAACTTCCTTGTCCATAAGACTGTCGAGTGAGAATGGCTTTGAAATCTCTGTTTTAAAGATGTTTGTGGAGTAGTTGGGAACTGTTGTTATTAAAAGCTCCTGCACAGTTCCATCATAGTTGGATACCAGGTACTGGGGCTTGTATGCTATCTGAACCTTTTTCTTGATGCTTCCGCTTGTTGGCTTGGTGACTCCTGCAAGCATCTTGGCAAAGGTGGTTTTTCCAACACCGTTTGGTCCGAAGGCAGTTATTATCTCATCGTGCTGCACCTTTCCGCTTTCAGCTTCAAGTGAAAATCCATTGTAAGATTTTTTAAGCTTGGAGTACTCTGCAAGGACTTCTGCTTCTATTTCCTGGGCTGGAGGTTTCACATCAAAGACTATGGGCTGTTTACGGAATCTTATGTTTTCTTCACGGAGGAAACCGTGTATGTAAGCGTTTATACCAACCCTGACACCTCTCATCTGGGAAACCACACCGTATCCTCCAGGTTCACCGTATAAAAGGTGGACGTAGTCGGACATGGCATCCAGGGTTGCAAGGTCGTGCTCTATAACCATGACGGACTTGTTATTATCTGCAAGGTTTCTGATAACTTTTACAGCGTTCAAGCGCTGTTTAACATCAAGCCAGCTTGTTGGCTCGTCAAAGTAATAAAAATCAGCATCCCTGAGTACAGCGGCTGCTATTGCAACCCTCTGAAGCTCACCACCGCTTAACTTTGAGATGTCCCTCTCGAGTATGGATCGTATCTCAAGTGAATCCAGAACCTGGTCCAGGGCTCCTCGTTCATCCACACTTTCAAGTAGCTTTTTAACGTTTCCCTTAACATATTTAGGCAGGAGATCAACCATCTGAGGTTTGTGAACAACCTTAATCTCACCCGCTGAAAGTTTTTTGAAGTAAGACTGGAGTTGTGAACCCTTGAAGAAGTTTAAAATATCTTCCCATGGAATGTCTTCATCGTATTTTCCAAGGTTGGGTTTCATTTCTCCAGAGAGGATTTTTATGATGGTGGACTTTCCTATACCGTTGGGTCCAAGTATGCCCACAACGGATCCTTCCCTCACGTTTGGAAGTCCGAAAAGTTCGAACATGTTCTGACCGTAACGATGGATGGGATCTTCAAGAGCTTCAGGTAGATTTATAATGCTTATTGCATTGAATGGGCACCTGTTGGTGCATATACCACACCCTGCACATAATTCTTCAGACATTATTGGTTTTTTTGTTTTTTCATCGATTGTGATGGTGTCCTCTTCCATCCTGACGCCTGGACAGTATTGTATGCACATGTAATTACATTTTTTTGGTTGGCATCGTTCGCGATTTAGTATGGATATCCTTGTCAAAATATATCACCAGAAAATAAGTTTGTAATCAGATTGTTTTTTTTATAAGGTTAATCTCATATAAATCATATTTTGATGTAAATCATATAAAAAATAAGGTTAATTTCATATAATTGGATGATACATAAGTTCATATTAATTTGTATTACATATAAAGTTCCTTAAAAAATAAAATTTTAAATAAAAAAGAAAAAGAGAATTAGACTGCTGATTTAACAGCGAGTTCTATGTCTGATGCTTTGACAGTTTTTCTTCCAGCGTGTTTTGCAAGTTTAACGGCGTCTGCGGCTATTTTTTCGCCTGCTTCTTCCAATACCTTTGCTAATTCATCCCTGGCGTCATCGCTCACTCTCTGGGCACCAGCATTTTTAATGATTCTTCCGACTGGAGCAATTGGTAATTCAGTCATATATATCACCTCGTTTAATTATTAAGCCACCATAGTATTTAAATTTGTCGTTCTCAAAGGTCTTGATAACCCAAATATCTATTGTGTCTTTCAAAAAAACTGTAATTAAATATATGTACTGAAAGAGTTTTTGATCCTCTTCATTATAGTTAAAATCAGATCATAAAATGAAAAATTAATTTAAAATTCTAAAAATTGACAAAAACATGCTGTAACCTCCAAAATTTTGTAAGATTATATTTTAATTGTGTATTACACTAACAAGTTCAGTAGGCATCTCATAATAAAAATTAATACAAAGTTTTAACAACACTTTAATTAAGGGAAAATGAGAATATGAAGTAAATGAATTGTTCATGCTTGATCTTTGGAGTACCAAAAAATCGAAGGTGAATAAAATGACCATAAAAGTTACAAGTACAAGTTTTAATGAAGGAAATTCCATACCAAAGAGGTACACGTGTGATGATGTGAACCTGTCGCCTCAACTGGAATTTAAGGAGGTCCCTGAATCTGCAGAGAGCCTTGCAGTTATATGTGAAGATCCAGATGCACCTGCAGGTGTCTGGTCGCACTGGGTAATTTTTAACCTGCCAAAAGAATGCAGGTCACTTCCAGAGTGGGTCATGGAACGTGAAATACTTGAAGATGGTTCAAAACAGGGACTGAATGACTTCGGAACAGTTGGATACAGGGGCCCATGTCCTCCTGGCGGGACCCATAGGTACTACTTCAAGGTGTATGCACTAGACACGAAACTGGATCTACCTCCAAAAATTTCAAGAAAGCAACTTTTAAATGCAATGAAAAGCCATGTTCTGGATGAAGGCCAGCTTATGGGTGTTTATACTCGATGAAATACTTTAAATGTAAAAATTTTTGATGGATATCTGTTTAGCCTTGAGTTTACCCTTTGAGGGATCTACTTATACTCGGTTATAACTATGGTTAATTTATTTCTTAAACCATGATTAATTTTATTTCTTAAACCATGGTTAATCTAAGCTTTATCTTTGTTAAATTGGTATATTACTGCTTGATTTTATATTTTAAATGATTATTGGGGATTTCATATGAAAAGAGAAGTTGATAAAAGTGTGAATGCACTTAAAAAACTTTTAAAACCTCTTGTGGATGGAAAATGCACTGAAAGCCAGCTTGATCTTGATCTAGGAGATGAAATTGGATTTTCCCTTGAAAAGGTGATGTTCACGAGTGAAGATAGGAATCTCATCATTGTAACCCCTGATCGACCTGAAAAATCTGCGGTAATTGGAAAGGGGGGCTGGGTTGTGGGCCGCCTCAGGGAAGAACTTGGAGTGAATTCCATCCATGTTGAGGCCAACACGGACATTTTAATCAGAAAGTATAGGATGGAACTTGCAGAGAAAAGATTAAATAATATAATGCCACTTTTTGATGAAAAAGAAAGGAAACCCCTTCAAAATCTGCAAAAGCTTCTCAAAGCTAGAATAGAAAACGTGTACCAGGCAGGTTCAGTTTTAAAAGATCTTCCTGAAAAACCAGAATCAAAAACTCCCATGGCAATGGTTGCACTTTCAGGCGGGGTTGACAGCAGTTTTTCGCTTATAATTGCAAAGATAATGGGTTTCAACCCAATTGCAGTTACAGTGAACCCTGGAGAGATTATACTGCCCAAATACTTCCAGAGAAATGTTGAAAGCCTTTCAGGGAGACTGAATGTTAAACACGAGTACCTTGAGGTAGACATGTCCCAGGTTATAACTGATGCACTGGAGGGAAAAATTCATCCATGCGGCAGGTGCTCCGAAACCATTGAAAAAACCCTGATGGAACATGCAAAACAATTAAAAATTCCTTTTTTAATATTCGGAGACTTCCTATCAACCGGGGCACAATCAATCCTACTTAAAGATGGTGTGTGGAGGATTAACATGCCTGCAATGCTCTGTGCAACAAAGGGTGAAACCAAAGATCTGGCAGGCCGTTTCGGTGTTGAAAATATTGGTGTTTATGGATGTCCCCTGATAAATGAGGTGCATAAGCGCCATTCACACATGGCAAGGTTTTCAGTACAGAGGATCCTAAGGGAAACTAGGGCTGGTGTACTGGAGCCCGGTGAGGCGCTTGGACTTATAAAAAAATCCATTTAAACCTTTTTTAACAGTTCCATTATTCCGTAAATTATTAGGAAGATTCCAACCAGGTATCCAACGAGCTGTGGCCATATGAACATTAGGATACCCACAATTATTGCAACTACTCCCATCAATTCGCGGCTTGTATCATTTTCCATGAAGTTATATTCTGTTTTGGATCATATATAGATATTATGAACACGAAGTTCTGTCCCAACTGCGGGTCAACCAACATAAAATGGATCATACCACAGAACTGGTCAATGTGGCGATGCTACGACTGTGGATACTACGGAGCAGTCATAATTGAGGATGGAGAACTTGCCTGTGAAATCCGGAAGAATTATTTGAAGAATAATGAAAAAAAAGATGAAGAATGATTCTTTGGTCATTTCAAAGGAAGCTGACTCATTCTAAAAAAATAACTTTTTTTTAGAAAGTGTTTTCCATGTATCCCCCTTAAACCATATTCCTTCCTTAAATAACTGGTCTTCCAAGGATGAACTTATCAACAAGGGCCCAGACAACCATCATAACCACAAAGAGAATCAAAGTAACCATAATAAACTTTTTGCCGCGCCTTTTGGCAGAAGTTTCAGGACGGGTGTACAGGTAGATCTCGGGTGCAAGTGCCAGTAAAAGGACCAGGGGTATGATAAATCCAATTATTATCCCTGCTATTGAAAGCATGTTGGCACGTGGATACTCATCTTTTACCAATTTTTCGCTGCAACTTCCACAGTAATGTGCATATTCAGGATTTTCAGCTCCACATTTCGGACATTTCATTGTATTATATCTCCTTCAAATGAGTTGATACTAAACTGGTTAGTTGTGATATTTATTTTATTTTGTGACCTTACAATAAAGACATGGAAGACTTCCTATGGTCTGACCGTTGATTAGTTTATAAACTTTTGATAGCTTATAAATTTTGATGTTTTTAAAATGTTTTACTAACTATAAAATGAAGAATAACTAAAAATGAAACTTTTTTAAAACTTTTTTTTATGAGGATCTGCTGGCTTGATATAAAGGTACCAAAATATAAAAAAGAAGAATTAAATTTAAAATGGATTATTTGCTAAATAAAGAAAAATTAACTGAAGGATCATCATTTAACTACTTTAAATTTAGTTACTTCCTTTCTGTTGAATTTTATCCCTTTCCCCTGCAACAAAGTCCCTTAAGTGGGATATAACTTCCCTAACAGCTTCTGGGGATGATCCGCCTATAACTCTGCGCGTTTTTATAACTTCGTATGGGTCAAGGGCTTTTTTCACGAGGGCTTCATCAATACCCAGCGTTTTGCCCCTTAATTCCATTGAAACTTTGTCAAGAAACTTGGAATCAATTTCTCCAGGTTTCATGCCATGATCAATGGCTTCCGTGACTGTTCTTCCAACTATCTGATGGGCAACCCTGAATGGAAGGTTCTTCTCGCGCACCATGAGGTCTGCAAGTTCTGTTGCTGTTGAGAAATTTGCCTCTGCAAGTTCAACCCCACGTTCCTTCTTGAACTTCACTGACGAAAGCATGTCGCATGTGATATTCAGCATGGAAGCTGCAATATCCATGGCATTCCACAGATGAGGTGTCATTTCCTGAAGGTCTCTGTTGTAGCTGTGAGGTAATGCCTTCAGGATGGTCATAATTGTTACAAGCTCCCCATATATAACACCAGTTTTTGCCCGTGCAACTTCCGCAACATCGGGGTTCTTCTTCTGGGGCATTATGGATGATGTGGAGGAGTACTCATTTCCAATCTCGATCATTCCAAACTCGTAGGTGCTCCAGAGCACCAGCTCCTCGCATATCTTACTCAGATTTGATGCCAGCATTGAGAGTGCGAAGACAGTCTCTGCAATGAAGTCCCTGGAACTTACAGCATCTAATGAGTTCTCCATGAGCCTCTCAAAACCAAGTAACTCCCTGGTTCTTTCGCGGTCTATTGGGAAGCTGGTGGTTGTGAGGGCTGCAGCACCAAGAGGACACATATCAACCCTTTTCTGGGCATCTGCAAGTCTCTCGTAGTCCCGCCTCAACTCATTTGCATATGCAAGTAAGTGGTGGGCGAAGGTTGTTGGCTGGGCATGCTGCAGATGGGTGTATCCAACCATGATGGTTTCTGTGTTCTGGGATGCCATGTCGAGGATCTCGTCTAGAAACCTCAAAAGGTCCGCCTTAATTCCTTCAATTTCTTCTTTCAAAACAAGTCTGAGGTCTGTTGCAACCTGGTCGTTTCTTGACTTGGCAGTGTGCATGAAACCCGCTACTTCACCTATTTCCTTGGTAACGTAATTTTCAAGGGCCATGTGTATGTCCTCGACAGAGGGGTCAAGGTTTAAAGCTTCAATACCTTCAGACTCAAGCTTTTTAAGAGCACTTATTATCTTATCAGCATCTTCTGCAGGTATTATCTTCTGTTCCTTGAGCATGGTGGTGTGGGCCATGTTGCACTTGATGTCTGCCCTGAATATTCTTTTATCAAATTCCATTGACGATGTGAAGGATGCAGCATCGCTGGTCATACTATCCTGGAGTCTTCCTGATCTAAGGTTCAATAAAATTCCACCTGTTATCTTTAATAAAAATTCATTAGTTAAGTTAGATCTTTTGTTAGATCTCAGTTATAAATTGTCAGTACATGCTTGTCAATAATGCATTTAAAAAAAATTCCTTAAACAGAACTTCCTTCTAAATTTTATGATCATTTAATGTTTTTATGATTCAATTCAATTGATTCGATAATTTGTTTGTAAGAAACCTTAAAATTTTTTTAAAGCCTGATGTTACAATCATATAAATTCCTTATGAAATTTTTCATTGTAAATTCGTTGAATTAAATTTAATCAATCATTAAATGAATTCATCAAATCTTAATTCAATAATTCAAATCTAATCATCAAATCTACATGAATTTAGATTATTAATATAAGGGTTGTGTATAAAAATTTAAATTAAATGTGCATTAAATGAACATTTATAAGCAAAATTAATAGTAGATTAAAATAGTTGGTTCATGAAGTTAATAAATAACTTCACTACTTAATACAGCTTAACTCAACTCAGTAAAAACTGATCTGGACTTAAAACTTATTTTTTGGCGTTTTTGTCTTTCCACTGTGTGTAACCACATTTTCCGCAAGCATATCGGTCTCCGTGGTCAGCCATGAATACTCCGTGTGAGCATCTAACGCATTCAGGGTTTTTTCTCACGATTTTGTTATCTTTAACTTCGTAAAGTTCATATTTTTTCATAGTGTTTCCTCCTGTTTATCGGGGTTTCCCAGTTTACTCTTCAGCTTCCTCTTCTTCAGCTTCTTTTTTTTCTGTATTTTTTGTTATAACGTGTTCTTTTTCCACTTTAGCCAGACTTTCCTCTGAATCGTAGAGTTTTGCGTATCCATCTGCTTTACCTTCACCGTAGGACGGTTTGATCCTGCTCACCACAAGAAGGTTTTTGTCCACATCTAAAAGTGCAACAAGCCTGTTTTTAACGTCTAAAACCTTAGGGGTAGCTTCTCCCTGGTATATGCAGTCAAAGTGTATTTCAGTTCTGTTTAAAAGTGGGTTTTCGATTTTTTTGTTTATATTGATGTCCATAAATTATGCCTCCTCTAACTTTTCGATCAAGTCTTCCGCAGTTTTTTTAACTTTATCAACTTCACAAAGCACCACACCCTCTCCAGGCTGGCCGTAAAATATTACAGAGCCTTTTGGGGCCATGATCAGGCATGGAATAACAGCAAGATCTTCTTCACCTTCAACAACAATGAGTACCTTACCATTTTCAACTGAGTTGAAGGCTTCCTCAATTTTACTTTGAAGATCGTCTGTTATAGTTCCAGGTGGATTTTCTGCTTTTAATGTTATGTTATCATAACGTATCTTATTTTCTGATACGTGTCTTTCAATCCTGTCGTCAATGATGCCTATATCAGGAACCATACCTGCATTTAACATGTTCTGTGTTGTGACATCGCCGATGGAAATTAAAATACCTTCCTTACCAAGCGAGTTTTTTAAATCTTCCTTTGCATCGATTATTGATGGATAAATCTTTCCAAAAGGTTTTTTAAACTCTGATCTCAGTTCATTTTTTAGTATTAACACTATCTAACCCTCAGGGCATATTCTCCAGGAAGGGATATGTTCAGTTCTTCTGCAATTTGTGAATTTTCAGGATCCATAACTATCAGGAAGCCGCTCCAGTTTTTTGAAGATGTTACATTACAAACTGCACATCTTTCTTCTTCCATGAGTCTGTGGCATCTTGTGCATGCTTTTGTAACCATTTATTTCTTCCCCTCTTTGGTGGTCTTCTTCTTGGCTTTTTTATTTTTCTCTTCTTCGATCCATTCGAACCTTCCGAGTCCAGGTTGTCTCATTGTTAAACCAATTTTGGTTTCTTTAGAGGATTTACCTTTAAGGCTCAATGCAACAACCCTTGCTCGGACTTTGTCGCCTTCCTCAAGAGTTTTCTTTGATTCTTTACCTAGTAAAGCTCCTCTTTTTCCATCGTAGTTTATGTAATCATCTGTAACCTGTGAAACGTGCACCAATCCATCCATTGGCCCGATTCTTATGAATGCCCCGAATTCGGTTATTTCTATGACTTCTCCTTCAACTATCTCGTGTAACTCCGGTTTGAAGGACAGTGCTGTGAATGTGACATCATGGTAAGCTGCACCATCGCCCATTATAACCTTTCCGATGCCTATATCTTCAATTTCTTTAACTGTTACCATCAATCCCAGTTTCTTATCTATGGCTCCAACGTAGCTGTCATTTAACAGCTCTATTGTCACCTCTTCTAAGGGTTCTTCAAACCGGTCTGGTGGGATTCTTACAGTGTCTTCTATTTTGGATACTAAATACAATCAAATCCCCCTGATTATGCTTTAATATGAATTAATAAGCAAAAGATGGATTTACTTTTTATTTGCTTTTACAGAGAATAATGTTACTTTTTTATTTCTATCTAATTTTATCTCTGTTTTTTATCTTTATTTAGTTTTATCTCTACCCTTCATTCAATGAATAAGGTTGTTTTCAAGGAATTAGATCAGTCAATGATAATTTTTTAAATAAATTGTTTTTTTAATGGATATCAATTTTTAAGATGTTCAACCTAACTTCACATTTCTTTGAACAATTCTTTTGAATGTTCTATGGATTCAAATGCTTTTTCAGCGTTATCCCATCCAAGTACTTCTGTTTTTTTACCCTGAAGTCTCTTGTACTCTGTGAAGAAATGTGATATTTCATCCAAGAATTGTTTAGGTAGCTGACTGATGTCCTTGATGTCATTGAACCTTGGATCCTCCACTGGAACACCCAGAATTTTATCGTCGCTGTCTCCAGTATCTATCATTCTCATGATTCCAATTGGTCTGGTTTCAATTATGCAGCCTGGGAATGTAGGCTCGTCCATTATGACAAGTATGTCCATTGGATCTCCATCATCCCAGAGGGTTTGGGGTATTATACCATACTCTGCAGGGTAATGGAATGGAGAGTAAAGAACTCTGTCAAGTGCAAATGCTTCTTTATCTTTATCATATTCATACTTGTTCCTTGATCCTTTTGGAATTTCAACAACAGCGTATACAACTTCTGAGGATGGTCCTGTTGGTATGTCTTTCCAGAGATTCATATAATTCCTCCTAATCTTATTTAGAGATATGCATTGAAATTATATCTCTTAAACTGTACTTTTAAAATGTTTAAAGTTTTCTTTAAAGTCTTTTAAAGTTACAATTTTTAAAGTTAATTTTTGATCTCATTCCTTTAAGATCATTATTCAAATCGTTATTCAAAAAAATATCAACATATACAAATTGGATATACAAATTGAACAGTTTAATGTCAAATTGAACAGTTTAATGTCAAATTGAACAGTCTTAAGGTGTTTAAATTACCGTAAAGGATTACAGGTACCCATCAACACTCAGGTAGCTCCTCTGGCGCAGGTATACGACGTTTATACCTTTTTTCCTGGCTCTTTCCCGCAGTTCACGGTCATTTGTACATAAAACTCCTTTTTCCTTTGCTATTCTTAGGAGTGTATCGTCCACCAGTTCGCCCTTCAGCTCCTGAAACTTCACAACTTTCATTGGAGGAGAATTTGCAATTTTAAGAGCTACAGAAGCTGCAATCTTATTTTTACCCCGGCCCCTGTTTTTTATATATGTGAGCTCCCTCACAACAGGAGAAGGCACAATGAGATTGTAAGATGGTAAAACTCGCTCAAGTTCACTTAAAACGTCAATGTGAAATTGAGCGGGCATCATAAAAAATTTGTGTCGATAATTGCCTCATGTTTTGATGATACCATAACCTATTAGCCTCCACCTTGCTCCCACACGTCTGCTGAGAGCAACCCTCTGGCCTTCTTCAGCACACACAGGTAATTTAAGTTTAACATCAGCCCCTTTTTTCCTTGCACTTTTAACAACCCCAATGGTTGTTGATGTGCCTATATTTATCATGAGGGGTTCTGATGATTTTATTGGCTCAACTTCGCGTTCATCCTTTGTACCAACCACCCTCTCAAGCAGATGTGTTTCCATGGTAAACTCGTGCACTGTGGGTGGGAGTGTTCCTGGTTTGCCTGCAACGAATCCAGATAATGAGTCAGCTTTGGTTAGGGATGGATCCAGTTTTGTACCAACACCTATAAGGCCTCCAGGTCCAACTTCTTCAACAGATTCATCTGTTGCATTAAGGCTCACAATTTCAGAGTATAAACTCTTCCATTCAACCTTACCCTTCTTTTTAAACTGTATACCCGGTTTTATCTCTATTTCATCACCGACTTTGAGTTTTCCCTGGATCAGGGATCCACCTATTACTCCGCCCTGGATCTTTTCAGGGGAACAGCCTGGCCTGTTGATATCAAATGATCTTGCAACGTACATTCTGGCTGCCTTTCGCAGTGATCTTCTTGGGGTTTTTATCTTGTCCTGAATAGTTTCAATAAGAATATCGATGTTAGCACCCTGCTGGGCAGATATAGGTATTATTGGTGCATCTTCTGCACATGTTCCCTTAACAAACTCTTTTATCTCATTGTAACTTTCTATTGCCCTTTCCTTTGTAACGATATCTATCTTGTTCTGAACAACTATAACATCCTTAACCCCTATAACATCAAGTGCCATGAGATGTTCCTTTGTTTGGGGTTGTGGACATGGCTCGTTGGCTGCTATTACCAGAACTGCACCATCCATTATGGCAGCACCTGAAAGCATTGTTGCCATGAGTGTTTCGTGTCCTGGTGAATCTACGAAGGATACCTTCCTTAGTTCCTGTGTTTCCTTTCCACAGTTTTTACATGTGAGTGCTGTTGTATAGCACTGGGGAGTAGGACACTCTGTGCATCTGCGGAAGGTTATGTCAGCATAACCTAACCTTATAGAGATACCTCTCTTGGTTTCTTCACTATGAGTGTCTGTCCATATGCCGGATAAGGCTTTTGTAAGGGTTGTTTTTCCATGGTCAACATGCCCTACAAGCCCTATGTTTATTTCGGACTGTATTTTCACAACTTACACCTGAAGTTTTATTCACTACTTTCCAGTAGTTCATCTATGGCTTTTTCGCCTTTTTTTGTGACTATGGTGTTTATCTGCACGATTTCATCGGATATGGTATTGCCTCGAACTGTTTTTCTTTTTCTTTCTCCAGCTCTTACTGGTCTAAAACCAGTGCCCTTAGATAGGAGACTTTTCATTCTTCTTGGTCCGTCCACATCTTTTTTCATTGCAAAACCGTTTTTATCGCTTCCACCAGTTATTTTAACCTGATAACCTGTTAAACCAACTAAAGAGGCATCGAATTCATCACCGATCTTTAATCCTATGAGTTTTTTTGACTCTGCAGCTTCAACTTCGACTTGGTGGCTGTTTTCGCCTTCTGAAATAACTACTTTAAATGCCAATCTATCTCCTCCATACTGTTCTGCTTTTTTATAATCTATATTATTTATCGTTTTCCATTGTGTAATTCAATGATCCTTAATTTATATTTAATATTCTACCCTCATTCCCCAGAGAGGATCTTCTTTTCTTTTTATTTCCACTATTTCTTCCAGTATCTGGAGCTCATCTTCTGTAAGCTTACTTTTAAGGTCTGATTCCAGGATTTTATAGTGATTTTCAGGAATGTCAACGTAAAGAACGTCTCCCTCTTCAAAGTCCTTCTGGAAAACAGCGCCTCCTATTGCCATGGCCACCTTCTGACCCCTGGATGTGGAGGGCAGGTTTTCTCCCTTGTCCTGCATGCTTTCAACTTTACCAACGTACCTGCCATCTTTCTGTATGAGCTTGTAGTCACCTTTAACGGTGCCTCCGAGGACTTCTATACCTGCTATGGCTGGTTTGCTGTGCCTGAAAACAAGCTTTGGGATTATTCTTATTTTTGCAGGTCTTATTATTGCATCAAGCCACTCCTTTTTCTTCCTCTCCTCTGCAGCTTCTATCCATTCCTGATAATCTTCTGTAAGCTTATATATGACGTTTGCAGAGAATAATTTAAGGTTTGATGCATTTAGCTCTTTCATGGCTGACGGAAGTACCTTGACGTTGAAGGCTATGATCACTCCGTAGAGTGGATTTTCCTCTTTAACAATGGATGCTGCAATAATATCTCTCCTTGAAACATCCCCTATATCTGCAACCCTTATTGGCACTTCCATATTCTGAAACATTTTAACCAGGGCTTCAAGGGATCCAAGGGTGTCTGCCTTTACAGTTACACCAACCCCCTCTGTGTCCACCTTGATGTTTTCAATTTCGTTCAGGATTTCCTCTTTAACCCTTTCAAAATCTCCGGCTGCAACTCTCAGTGATGAACCTGAAACAACTTCTTCTATGTTGGGAGCCACTATCTTAATACCTGCAGCTGCAACAACTTCATCAACCTTCTGAAAACGTTTTTTAGATACCCTCATTTCCTCAAGGGGTCTGGGTTTCAACAAAGACCTTATTTTTGTTTTTATAACATTGTCAATGGTTGTGAGGACAATTGTGTCCTTCTTTTTCAGGACTCCATCGTATATAACTGCATCAACAGTTATTCCAAGCCCTTTTTCCTCTTTTACTTCAAGTATAGTTCCCTTTGCAGGGGCATTGGGTTCTATTTGAAGTTGCTCTGTAAGGTACTCCTGTGCAAGACCAAGCAGCATGGTTAAAAGTTCAGCTATTCCCTCCCCAGTTTTAGCACTTATTGGAATTATACTTATCTGCCTTGCGAAGTTTCCAACCCTGTCAAATCTTTCAGAGTCAAAACCCTCCTCAGCAAGTGTTCCAACCAGTTCGTAGACCTTGATGTCCAGTTTTTCCTGCACGTTGGCTGGCTGTTTAGCGTAACTTTCAAGGAAAGGAAGACCTTTATGGGTTTCCCAGCCGTATATTTTGTCAATTTTATTGGCCGCAACTATAAATGGAGTTTTACACATCTTCAGAATATTTAAAGCTTCATAGGTTTGGGGTTTGAATCCCTCGTTGACATCCACAATCAAAATTGCCAGATCAGCCAGCGCACCACCCCTTTTACGCAGAGTTGTGAAGGCTTCATGGCCCGGGGTGTCAATGAAAAATAGTCCTGGCAGCGTCTTGGTTATCTCAAGTTTGTTGAGGAACTTTCCACATATGTCCCCTATGACGTCCATGGGAATTTCTGTTGCACCTATATGCTGGGTTATTCCGCCAGCTTCCTTCTGGGCTATGACACTGCCCCTGATAAAGTCTAAAAGGGTTGTTTTGCCGTGGTCTACATGACCTAAAACAGATACTATAGGTGATCTAATCTTCAATTTCATCCTCCAACCTGTAAAAACTCAATTAACGTTGCATTCAATAATCAGTTTGATCTAACAAGTTGATCTTCAGTTGATCTTTAATTTAAGAGAGTTAAAAATGTGAAAAAGAGCTTAAAAAAATAATGCTCTCAATCAATCTGCAGTTCTATGGTTCTTCGTATATTATTTCCTCATCTGGAAGGGTGTACTGGCAGATCTCAGAATCTTTGAAAAATAGTGATATTTCTCTTGCAGCTGACTCTGTTGAATCTGAAGCATGGATCATGTTTCTACCAGTTTCAATGGCGTAATCGCCCCTGATGGTTCCCATATCTGCTTCTGAGGGGTTTGTAGCCCCTACCATTTTCCTTATAAGACTGATGCAGTCTCCACCTTCAATGACCATTGCAAGCACGGGGCCTGAGGTTATGTAACTAACCAGGTCTTTGAAGAATGGCTTTTCAGCGTGTTCTGCATAGTGTTTTTTTGCAAGTTCTGGGCTTATGACCATCATCTTAGCGGCCACAATTTTGAGTCCGCGCTTTTCAAACCTGCTTAAAACTTCACCTGCAAGCCTTCTTTTGACTGCATCTGGTTTCAGCATTACAAAGCTCTGTTCTCTCATTGTTTAACCCACTTAACTTTCCTTGGGATTCTTCCCAGTTTTATTTTATTTTTCTCACATTTGCTGCTGCAGAAGAAATAAACTGTGCCGTCTTTTTTGACGTACATTGTTCCTGTGCCTTCCTCAATTTCTTCTCCGCAGAATGAACATGTTCTCATATTAAACACCTGTCTGTCTATGGGGTACGGATCTCTTTAGCTTCCCTTATGGTATCCAGCAACATTAAAACGTCGCCTTCGCGTATTGCTCCCATGACGTTTCTGGTTAATATTCTACCTTTGTCTCTTCCTTCAAGTATTCTGCATTTTACCTGCATGACTTCCCCAGTCATTCCAGTTCTTTTCAGAACCTCAATCACTTCAGCAGGAGTTGCTTCTCCCATACAATCACCTTCAGTTAAAATGAGAAAGGTTAAATTTCATTTTTATCAAATTTCATTTCACCTTTCTTGTAAAAATAGTTCTATTTTTTGAGTTCTGCGACTTTTTCAACGACATCGCTGATTAAATCTTCAGCTTCACCTGCATCTAATATGCATGCAGATGCTGTACCAACGTTAAGTCCTGCTGCTTCTCCTAACTCGTCTTTTGTTGGGATGTAAACGTAAGGAATTTCTTTCTCTTCAGCAAGTACAGGTAGGTGAGCTACTATTTCTGGTGGCTGAATATCTTCAGCTATTAACACTAGAAGTGCGTTTCCTCTCTCTATGGTTTTGGTTACCTCGTTGGTACCTTTACCTATTTTACCTGTGTCTCTTGCTATTTCTAAAGCTTCATAAGCTTTGTCAGCTATTTCTTTTGGTACATCAAATTTTACATAAATTGCTTTTGCCATTTAGTTTACCTCCTTTTTCATCTGGGTTTTAACCATCCATCGGCAGATCTTACTTTTAATATTTTAAATATATAAAAGTTCTTGATCGGCAAATGGCTTTTATAAGTTGTTTAAACTAGTAAACTGTTTAAACAAATCAATCTAATTTTAAAACTCCTTTAAATTAACTTTAAGCTAATAGTTCAAAATTAGTTTATTAAATTTTTCAACATCATAATATATATACTTTCGTTCCATGACGTGCATTAAACCTATTTTTTACATTATCTTTTACATAATTTCTATCTTTGGATGTAGAGTTAGTTTATTTCTTCTAATTGAAGCTGGTTGAAATGTGTCATGAACTGAATTTTTATCTAAAGTTCATTTGTTGATCTCACTTAAACTTGGTACCATTTAAATTATGTACTATTTTTTAATTATGTACTATTCTGGGTTTTATTTCCATTAATTTTGGATTTTCATCATAGATTATTTAATTTCGTGTTTCATTCTCTTCAGAGATTTTTAACAGTAAAGAATCTGAGAATTTAACATCGTAGTATCTGAAATCTTTTGATATCTTTTTGAAATGTTTCATGCCTTTTTCTGTTAATTTGAATATTTTTTCTTCTACAACTGTTAACTCTATTAACTCTTCCTTTATCAATGGCTTGATTATGTCAAAAAAGTTTTCCTTGTAATCAAACTCTTCATGGGGCATTAACTTGAGCTCAGACAGTACAGGTATGTAACGGGCTTTGAAGGCGTTTTCAAGGGATTCAACGAGTTCATCTTCGGTTTTAAGATTTTTATCATAAATTGCGAACATTATCCAGAACTGGAAAGGTTCTTATATATTTTATGAAATTTAACATTCTTTGAGCAATGTTTACTGTGATTTTGCAAATAAAATACAAATTCAAGGCTTTTTGTTGATCTAACCTTAATGTCCACAGTTCAATGGATTTAATGAAGTGATTCACTCATTTAAATGACGTTTTTTTTTCAAATCATTTGAACGCAATGTTCATTTCATTTAATTAATCCATACAAAATTAGTCATGTCAATTTTAGCCTGAAACTTGTTTTTTTTCATTTAATTCAATAAATGAAAAATTTAAGTTTTCTTGAATGTGGTTCAGAACAATTCCAATAAAAAAAATGCTTTTTTTACAGATTAAGAGTATTTAAATTGTTTTTTAAGGAAATACTTGCTAAATACCGATAAAAGAGATATTTAAATCTAGAATTTTAAGTACGTGTTGTGTATATGGGATTAAAGTAAAAATTTGATAATATGACCTTTAGATAAGATATAATCTTATTAAATAAAATATGGCCTTATTAAATAAAATATGGCCTTATTAAATAAAATATAATCTACTAAAATCTGTATAAACCTACTGAAAAATAATATGAACTTATTGAGACAATTAAAAGTTTTATTAGAACGAAAAGAAACAATATTAAACTAACTAAAAGTATTAAACTAACTAAAAAAAGAATAGTTAAGGGACTTAGCGTCCTTTAACTGCCATTTCTATGTCAGATGCTTTGATTGTTTTTCTTCCAGCGTGTTTTGCAAGTTTAACAGCCTGTGAGGAAATTTCTTCACCCTTTTCCTCTAATACTTTTGCTAGAGCGGCTCTAGCGTCGTCACTTACTCTTTCTGCACCTGCATTTTTTATTATTCTTCCTATTGGAGCAACTGGTAATTCCATCTTTAACCACCTCATTTTTGTATATTTGTTACTATACACTGTGGTTGTACTGGCATATATATTTATCGTTTTTTTTGGGTTTTTTTTGGTGATCTATATGATTTTTAGTCATGGCATCGTGATTTATATCATCCTGAGACACCCATGACAAATCGTGTGGTATTTGGACACTCAAAAAAAAATTAAGATATAGAGATAGTTCAGATTTACCTGAAAAAAATATGAAGAATTGTCTGAAAGTTATTCAAAAATTATTAAAAAGTAACCCTAAAAATAATAATAATATAAAACTTAAAAATAATAATATAAAAAATAATAAAAAAATGGAAGGAGTATGTAGGAAGAAATATATAAAAAATCCTTATTTACTGCTAATAATGCGTGAAAGTGCATTGATATCTGCTTCAACTTCAACGGGCTTTTCACATGCATTTATGGCAGTGTTAGGATCCTTTAACAGGTGTCCTGTTACAACGCACACCACCTGTTCACCCTTGTCTATTGAACCAGTTTCAACGAGCTTTTTGAGGCCTGCAATTGATGCTGCAGATGCTGGTTCAACACCAATTCCCTCGGTTCTTGCAAGGAGTTTCTGTGCACTCAGGATTTCGTCATCTGTAACTGTTTCAGCAAGCCCGTCGGATTCGTATATTGCGCGAAGAGCTTTGGTTGCACTCACAGGTGCACCGATCCTTATGGCTGTTGCAACTGTCTCAGGATTTTCAACTGGTACTATCTCCTTTTTTTTGTCGCGTACAGCGTGAGCTATTGGTGCTGCACCCTCTGCCTGGATACCAGTCATCCTTGGAAGGTCCTTGATGAAACCGGCTTCATGGAACTCCTTCACTCCCTTCCAGATTGCAGATATGTTACCTGCATTTCCAACTGGCAGTATTATTCTATCCGGGGATTTCCATCCAAGATCATCCACTATCTCAAATCCAATTGATTTTTGTCCCTCAAGTCGGAAGGGGTTTATGGAGTTTAGAAGGTAAAGTTTACCCTCAAGTGCGAGGCCTGTTACGGCTTCAAGTGCCTCGTCAAAGTTTCCCTTTATGGATATAACCTTTGCTCCGTGGAACATTGCCTGTGCGAGCTTTCCAAGTGCCACTTTTCCGGATGGTAAAAGTACTATGCACTTCATTCCAGCCCTTGCTGCGTAGGCTGCAAGCGATGCTGATGTGTTTCCTGTTGATGCGCATCCAACTGTACTGACTCCAAGTTCTGTGGCCTTTGTTATTCCAATACTCATTCCTCTATCTTTGAAGCTACCGGTTGGGTTTGATCCTTCTACTTTAACGTAAAGGTCCACTCCAAGTTTGTCTCCAAGTTTCTGGCATTTACAAAAGGGTGTTCCTCCTTCCTGGAGGCTTACAATTTTTGACTCGTCAACTGGCATGAACTCCTTGTACTTCCACATGGTTGACTTTCTACACTCAAAAACGTCCTTTGAAACATCTGGTCTGAGGGGTTCCACCTCTAATACTGAACCACATTCTTTGCAGTTGTATATTATCTCATTTAAATCGTATTCTGCGCCGCAGGATATACATCTTATCATGATTTTTCACCTTATTTATCTTAAATATTCATTTTTTTTAATTCCGTGCAAGTTCCCTATTGTTTCCCATTTAAAAGTTTTATCCAATTAAGTTTATCTAGTTAAATTAGGGATGAATATCTGGATCATGGATCTCGATCGTTAGGTACCATAAATTACTTTTTTAATCCTTAACCAATTTTCTTAATCAGTTTAACCTTTTGGTTTAATAATATAAAAATATGGGAGTTGTAAAATGAGAAAAGCTTTGAGTTTTCAAGCTTGTTATCTAAGTCTTAATTATTCAAAATCTTTTAAGTTATTCAAAGGAATTCAAAAGAAAATAAGGGGTATTGCCTAAAAGAAGAGGTAATGTCCGTATTAATTGTTTATAGCACACTTCTAATGTACATACCCCATGGGATGCTCAGGTTGGCCTCAATAAAGGCCGCAATAATGAGCAGCACCACTGCAATTGCAAATAATTTAACTGAATCCCAGAATTCATCTGCATTTATTTCAATAATATATCTTAACTGTTTTAGGAAGGGTAAATCTGATTCAATGTTTAAAGAGTCTTTTATAATATGTAGAACGAAGCTTCCAAGTCTGAATCCTGCAGTTGCAGCTATTAAGATGCCCAGGATCTCAGGGATTCCATGGGGTATTGTGAATATTATAAAATCTCCCAGAGGATATCTTGCAGCTGCATATCCCAGTAATGCACCGTTTATGATGATGTAGATGGAGGTAAATAATCCCAGCACCAGACCTCCTCCGTAGATCAGGAAGGCAACTCTGATGTTGTTTAAGAATATTGAGGATGTTGTGAGCTTCAACTCTCCCTCTGTTAATCTTTTTTTAAGGCTTCCAAGTACTGCACCCATAACTGTGTCTAAATATCCTGCAAAAGCATAACCTGCAAACATGGATACCAGGAACATTAAAGTGGCAATTATAAAGAAAGTTTCATTCCTTTTGTAAAGTCCACCAAAAAAACCATCGTGTTTACTTTTTTTCATCATTCAAATCCCTTCCAACACTTTATCACCATTTTTAGTCAAAATATTAACCCAGTTCATGATCTGATCCATTGGCAGGATCTGATGCGATGACTGAGATTTTAGGATATTAAGATTTTAGGATAATTTAAGCATACTTTAATGAAATCCAATTAAATGATCTTGAATTTATGAAAAATGATCTCGAACTTATAATTCTATAATTCTGATGATTTTAATGGCTCATGTAATTAATCTTTACTTAAAACCTTTTCTGCAAGGTCCTTTGCTCTTTCCCTTTTGATTACAAAGTCTTCAAAAAACTTCCTCATTAAACCTGATGTTCTGGCTTTGCATTCACCACACATGGTTGTACCGTTTTTACAGTTGGTGTAGATCTCCTCAAGTTCTTTGTCTGACTCCACCAGGTGGTAAAGCAGCATTTCGTAAACAGAGCAGTTTTCTGGAATTCCTCCGAGTTTTTTCTGTTCATCCAGACTTTCCCTTCCACCTGTTTTAGCGGTTTTAACCTTCTTTTCAGCCACTTCAGGAGAGTCACTCAAAAATATGGCAGTTTTTGGCTTACTGCTGGACATTTTATCCCCTGTAAGTCCTGTTATGAAGCGGTGGTAAGTTGAGGAAGGTGTTATGAAGTTGAACCTGGATTTGAAACGTTCTGCAATGTCCCTTGTGAGTCTTATATGGGGGTCCTGGTCTGGTCCCACAGGTACAACTGTTGGTTTGGGCCCGCCACACTCTTCAAGTTGGGGGTGTAATATATCTGCAACCTGCACCAGCGGTACGTAGAGATGTGATATGTTTGTGGAACCATTGAATCCATATATGGCTTTCATTTCATTCAGATTAACCCTTCGTCCAAGTAGGTATGCAAGGTTCTGCACCATCTTGTTTTCTGATTGAAGATAAACGTGAACATTCTTTTTTTTGAAATCGAGGCCCAGAGCTATGTAGTTGGTTATGTACTCCGAGATTGCAAGCTTCCTTGAATCTTCAAATTCAACTCCCCTTGCAGAGTAGGACTCAAGGTCTGCAATTGGAATGTAAATATCTGCACCTTTTTTCTGGTACCACACAAGCTGGTCAACGATCATTTTATGACCAATGTGCATTTTTCCACTGGGCATCATTCCAGTTGCAACTGCAAAGTCCAAGCCTTTCCTCATGGCTTTTACAATTCTTCCGTAGTCCCTCTGTCCAAATATTATTCCCCTTTTCATCAGTATGTGGGGGTCTTCAATATCATTCAGCATGTCTTTGAATGGTTTTATTCCAAACTGTTCTACTAGATTTTCATAGTCTATAACAGCCGAACTCCATGGATCTATCAATGAATCACCCTAAAATTGTTTATTTTTTTGTATCACTGCTTCTAAATATCAATATTTCTAAATATCAATGCTTCTAAAGTTGTTGAGTGTCTGAAACTTCTTGAGTGTATGAAACTGTCAATATGGTTGCTATTAACATGTGTTGCTATTAAAATTTTATTTTATAAGTTTCATCTTACAGGTTAATTTTATAAGTTTCATTTTACAGGTTAAAATTTTAAGATTTTTAAGATAAATTTTCCATTATATGACTAATTTTTTTTATTTGTGGCTAAATATCTTTATTTGTGGCTAAATATCTTTTATTATGTAAAATAAAAGCTTTAAAATAGGTTCCTACCGACTAATTGACATGATTTCAGTTAATTTAATTTTCAGGTCATGACTTTTAGATTCTTATCCTGAAGTTATATGATTAATTATTTATTAATTAATAAGATTTTAGGTGTGTCTTAATATTATTTCTGTATTCCTGTGTATATTTCTGTATTCCTGTGTATAGATACTTATAACAAATAATGAGCCCTTTAACTTTTAATACATTGTTTGTTCATGTGTTCTATCATCTGTATATATTTCATTTATTTGATACTTCACTTACCCGTAATTCAGGTTTCTGTCTGGTAAATTAGGGGCGTGTCCATTCCATGTTGTAGTAGGTAATGTCATTTTCCTCATCAACAACGGCAAATAAAAGTTTTTTGTTCACTCCATGGGCCACTCTTACGTAGCTGGATAGATCAAACATGTTGATGGTGTATTTTTCAGGTGCAACCTTTACAAGGTAGTGTGAATGTCCTTCACCTGGGGATTTTCCCCTTTCGTACAACCTGAAATCTGAACCGTATTTAAAACCTGTTTTAACAATGTAACCTCTGTTTCTAAGGTCTCGAAATACTATGTAACTGGTAAAAAGGTTTTTTTCCCGGATCAATTGGAACATGTCCTCCAGGGAAAGTTCTTCACCTTCCTTCAGGATTTCTAACTTATCTTTTTCCATTAAAAAAAGCGCTTCAGTTAATGAGAGTTGCAGTCCCTCTTCAGTCATGTTACCGTAATGGCTTTTATCATGAAGCTTTGTCCCTTTAATGTCCTTTACTATTACTACATCTCCTGATAATTCTGAATTCATTTTTAAACCTGCCTCATTTGAAATAATCCTAGTTTTTTAATATTTTATAAGATTAATAAAAGAAATGATTTTAGGAGTTTAAATGTGTTTTTCTAACTATTAATACCTTTTCAGCTGTAGCACCAGATTTGGGCTTATTACCCATTTTTTCTGACCATACTCCTTTATCGTCACTACTTTATCTTTACTACTCTATCGTGGCATGTCTACTTCTTAAATCAACTTCTTTTTTACCTAAACGTGCCATAAATTCTGCTATAAGTCCATCTAAAAATAGATGTGTGGTATCTTCAAAAAGAGTTCCCATTGGTGTTAAATTATCATATTTACCCTTTAAAACATTGGATTTATAATGTTTCCATGGTTCTTTTGTTTTGCTTTTAATGTTAACAACAGTATCAACAGTTTTAGCCAATGTTGATGATGTGTTGGCAGTTATACCTACAACTGTTGCCCCACTTTCTTTTGATGTTTCAGCTGCCATTGTAACAGCTTTGGTTTCGCCCGAACCTGATATTGCAATGAGACAGTCAACTTCATTTATTGCAGGTGTTGTAACATCCCCAACAACGTGCACCTCAAATCCAAGGTGCATGAGTCGCATTGCAAAGGCTTTACCCATAAGTTCAGACCTTCCACTGCCAACTATAAATACAGATTTGGCATCTAAAATAGAATTTATCATACTGTTGACTTGTTCTTCATCCAACTGGTCTATGACTTTTAGAGCATGCTTTGCTATATTTCTAGCTGCAGTTTTTACGTACTCCATTTTAAACCCTTAACCCTTTTTTAGTTTTTTAGAAGCATCTTAAGGTAATCAAGACTCTCTGTTACTTCCTGGGGACTTTTAACTTCCACAACCAGAATATCATTGTAATTTGATTTTTTAATATTTTTAAAGAGTTTTTCAAAGTTTATGTTGGCACTTCCAAGTGCGTTGTGGTTGTCAAAGGATCCATCATTGTCGCTGAGGTGTATGTGTCTTATGAGCTTTGATTTAAACATATCATCAGCAGAAATGCCCATGTTGTTTGCATGACCAACATCCAGGGTTATGTAGGCATCAACTTCATTTGCAATTTCTTCAAGCTCGTTTAAATTTCTGCAGAACAGTCCATTGATGTTGGGCATGTTTTCGATGCACATTCTGACACCGCAGTCCTCGGCGTACTTGGAACATTCCCTTAAGGCATTGATGTTGTACTCCCTGATCTTATCAGGAAATTTGTCCCCAAGAATAGGCATGGAACCCGGATGCACAACAACCGTTGGTTCAAGCTCAGAGGCCATATCGATGGATTGTTTCACTTGAGAAATTGATGACTCCCTTATTGCCTTGTTGTGGGATGCAATGTTAATATCTGAAAGTGGAGCGTGAACACTTATCTTTATATTATAAGAATCAATGATTTCATGACTTATTGAATCATAGGGATACTCATTTATCACTTCACAGTATTCCAAGCCCTTATCTTCAAGGCAGGTAAGAATTGAATCGAAAGGTTTGGGGTACAGTGCAAGGGTTGATACACTTATTTTCATTTAAACGCCTCTGCTGTCTTTTAATATATTTAAATTAATTCCTTCAATGTACTTCTCATTGTCCAACAATGTTTATTTTATCATTTTGTTAACTTTACTTTCCTGTTTACTTGAATCTTCATTACACTTTATTTGAATCTCCAATTATTTATTTTACCTTAGATCTCATTAATTTTAATATCCATAAGTTTTAGACAAGTCCAGCAACTTATAATTTTCAATAATCTTCTGATCCAGTAACTCAGTTGAATTTTTAATTTCTTGGTTTATCAATAACTTGAAAGGGGATAATGTTTTAAAAAGAAAAAAAATTAGGGGAATTCGTGTTGAATTTACAATTATTCAGTTCTAATCCGTGCATTTATGGATATATTATTTTCTAAAGCATTTATTAAAATATTTGCAAGTTCTATATCTTTTTTCACTTTTATGGTGCCCTTTTTACCAACAGTGGCTGTGAAGAGGTATTCATCATCCACCAGAATATCAAATGGTGTACCCACACTATCCTTCCCGAACATCAATACCACGTAGTTTCCGGACAGTTCAGCTTTAATTGGAAACACGTCCTTTGACACTTCAACATTGAGTGGTTCCACCCCTATGCTTATGCCTATGCGTTTTTCAACTTCATCTATGGTTTTTCCCTTTTTACCTATGAGTTGAGGAATGAGTTTTTCATCTATCCAAACTGTTGCACGCTTTTCAGACTGCATGCTAACCTTAACATGAGCATCAGGAATTCTCCGTTTGATTTCCTTTACGATCTCCCTTTCTGCAATTTTCTGGATGGGAGATTTTTCAAAGCTGGTTTTTGCAACATCCATTACTATGGTCTGCTCCCCATAGGTGTATATTTCATGGACGATTTCTCCTGTTTCAAAGTTCTTCACCTCTATAACAGGCCTTGAGAGATCCGCCTCCAGCATGCCTGTTGGAACCTTCACAGTTAACTCTATGTCATAGATAGCTGCAACACGGCCTTCATTTATGAATATGGTCGTGTCAACGATAGAGGGTATCATTCCAAGCTCCACCCGGCTTATAATTCTCTGAATGGCATCTATTGGTCTTGTGGAGTGGACAACACCGATCATTCCCACACCTGCAAGCCTCATATCTGCAAATATTCTGAAATCCCGGGTTTTACGCAGCTCATCATATATGGTGTAATCCGGACGTACAAGAAGAAGAATATCTGCTGTTTTTGCCATATCACCCTCAAGAGGAGCATACTGGGTTATTTCATCCCCCACCTGCAGGTCGCGGGGAGATTCCATGGTTTTAACAACTGCACCAAGGTCTTTACTGTAAAAATCTGCCACTGCCTGGGCAAATGTGGTTTTACCTGCACCTGGCGGACCTGCAATTAGTATACCCTTTGCGCTGTTTCTCAATCTGTCCATGAGCTTGTCAGGAAGCTTGTAGTCGTCAATTGAAACCTTTGCAACGGGCCTTACAACGGTTATTTCAATTCCATCTGAAAATGGAGGTCTTGCAATTGATATACGGTACTCCCTGAACTGGATGACAGTTGCACCATCCATTTCTATTTCTATGAAACTTTTAAAGTCACTTTTTGCCCTTTCTATGATTTCTCTGGCCATTTTTTCAATTTCAATGCGTTTAAGTCGTTTTGATCCTACCCTGACCAGTTTTATGTTTCCAGGTGTTCCCTTTTTTGCCATTGGCACAACGTTTTCCTTGAGATGGATGGACATGGTGTGCCTGTCAAAGAACTTTCCAACCTCAAGATCTCTGTAACCAACCATTTCCTGCTTTAGATAGATGGCATCAAGACCCTGAGCCTCTGCAACTTCCCTCTGGATTTTGTCACTTGTTATGAGGGTTGCACCGTATTTTCTGGCAGTGTTCCTTATCATTGCATCGATTTCTCCACCCCTTGCAAGTGATATCTCCTCAAGGGTGGGTCTCCTTCCAATATAGGTCAATGAAATTTTACCTTCCCTGCACAACTTTTGAAGTTCTTTAAGTTCCTCTAGTCCATTAAAACCTGTTTCTCGCCCTTTATTTGCCTGATTCTCCAATTCAGATACAACTGCTTCCGGGATTATCACCTCGCACCCCTTGTACTTTTCATCCTCGATTATTCTCGTGATCCTACCATCCACAATCACACTTGTATCCGGAACTATCTTCATTTACTTCTCTCCATAAACTTTTTCAGGCTCAAAAACCTTTTCTTTAACTATTTCCAATTTATACCTTCTGTTTTTTTTGTCAGAATTTGGCGTCACAGGACTTATTTCTCTGAAAAAACATGAAAAATAACCTTCGTGGCATGCGGCACCAGTTTGTTTGACTTTGAGAAGAACTGCATCTTTATCACAGTCTGTGAATATTTCCATAACTTCCTGAACGTGGCCTGAGCTTTCACCCTTGAACCACGGTTTTTGACGGGAAGTACTCCAGTAATGGGCTTTTCCTGTTTCAAGAGTTTTTTGGAGGGATTCTCTGTTCATGAATGCAACCATGAGAACTTCTGAGCTTTCATGATCCTGTGCAACAGCTATTACAAGGTCTTCACCCTTTACTTTGTGTCTGAAGTTCAGGTTCAAGGCATCAACGTTCAGATCCCCTTGAATGAGGTTAGTATCCACTTCCTGATTCTTATCTGAATCCATTTGAGGGTTTTTCATTTAGATCATCCCAGTCTGCAGGAGCTTGTTTTTCAGTTCAGCTGCAACATCGTCCACATCAACCATTTCCTGTGCCCCTGTTTTCATGTTTTTAACTGTTACCTTTCCATCTTTAAGGTCCCTTGCACCCACAAGGATAACGTAGCTTGTACCGAGGTTATCTGCATGTGACAGCACCTTTTTAAGCTTTCTTCCTGTGAGGTCAACATCGGTTGAAATCCCAACCTTTCTCAGTTTCTGGGCTATTTCAAATGCCTTTAATTTTGTATCCTCTTTTATGGGGGCTACAAATACATCCACAGTTTTAGCAACTGGTATTTTTGCTTTTTGTTTTTTAAGGGCTTCCATAACCCTGTCAAATCCAAATGCGAAGCCGGTTGATTCAACTTTTTCACCGCCAAATACCTGTATTAAATTATAGGTTCCCCCACCACTTATCTGTTTTTGTGCACCCAGACCATGGACGTAGATTTCAAATACAGTTCCTGTGTAGTAATCCAGACCCCGGGCAATACCCAGATTTATGATGTAGTCGGAAAAACCAAAGGCTTCAAGAGATTTAAGAAGTTCTTCAAGTTCTTTCAAAGCTTTATAAGCATTTTCATTGTCTTTTATTAGTTCCTCAACATCAGACAGTATTTCCCTGTGTCCCACCATGTCTATGAGTTTTAAGAGGATGTTCCTTGATTTTGAACCGATCTGAAGGTCTTTAAGCAGACTTTTAAGTCCTTCAACATCTCTTTTATCTATTAAGCCCATTACCTGGTCCTGTTTTTCTCCGAAGACTCCTTCATCTGCAAGTATGCTTCGCAGTATTCCAAGGTTTCCTATATGGATCTCACAGTCATCCAGTCCCAGTTCTTCAACACAGTGAGCTGCCATTGCTATAATTTCGGCTTCTGAGCCTGGAGATTTAGCTCCTACAAGTTCACATCCAAACTGCCAGAACTGTCTGAATCTGCCTGCCTGCGGCCTTTCATACCTGAAACAACTCCCAAAGTAGTACATTTTAATTGGTTTTGGGCTTTTTTGCAGTTCATTTAGATAAAGTCTTGCAACAGGTGCTGTAAGCTCAGGTCTAAGTGCTAAATTTCGTCCTCCTTTGTCTTGGAAGTGGTAAATTTGTTCTTTAATTCCCTCACCAGATTTTGTGGTGAAAAGGGATAGCTCCTCAAATATTGGCGTTTTTATCTCGCTGTAACCGTAAATTTCAAATATTCTTCTTAAAACGTTTTCAACATATTTCCTTTCTTTCATTTCTTTAAAAAGAAAATCACGAGTTCCTCTAGGTCTTTGTATTTCCATTGAATTCTCCTACCTTCAAAAATGCGATGAACATATTTTCTGTGCTTGATTTTGTTTTTCGGGAAAGAGCCATTTAACATGGTTTGGAGATCTTCAAAAAAACAAAAGAATTGCACTGCATTTTATTCACTGTTTAAATCTTTTACTTTACTTTTATTAAACTTTAAAATATTTAACTAGAATTGTATTTTAATAAATTTATTTCAAACTTAATAGGATCTAAAGGGAAATCCAGCAAGTGTATTCCTAATTAATATCCTTTATTTAATTATTCAATTTGCTTGATTTTAACAAATTTTAACTGGTTTTATTTAATTTAATCAAATTCAAGCAATATAAACAAAATTCAAGATTAAGCAATAAAGTTAAATCTTTCGGTGTGTTTGTAGCAGATTAAACCATCACTTAATCATAGTACTTCAGGTATTCTCCAAGCATCTTGGGGAATGATTTTGCACTTAAAAACCTTAAACCCAACCTTTCTGCCCATACTCGGATTCCTTCATCTGCAGCCACAACCCCTGCGCCAAGCTCCTTAGCCAGAAGAAGCACATCAAGATCTGGGGCGCTGTCAAGGGTTCCCTTACGCAGTGCAGCCCTGTAACGTTTTCGAAAGTCCGTTATGTACTTACCGATAACTTCAACCTCAATGCTGGTTTTCTTTTTACCCCGGGATATCATAACCATTGATTCCACTGCTGCCTCCCATACTGCGCTTTCAGAAATTCTCATACCCTTGTTCATACGTTCGCGCATGTCCCGAACGTATTCATAAAATATCTGGGATGGTATTTTGGTATCATAACGATTGGGGGTTTTTTTAACGATCCATGTTTCCGCTTTGACCATGGTACTTTTAGGGCATTCGTATCTGGCCATGTAATCCAAAAACTCTTTGTAGGTGATTGGAGGCATGTGACAACTTATGTTGAGCTTTATTCTGGACCTTGCAATCAGGTCGAGCAGAACATCCACGGTTTTGTTCAGTTCTCCATCTCCAAATTCATCGCGGAGCTGATTGTCTGTAAAAGCTGTTGTATCAAGTACAAATCTCTGTTTTGCAATCAAGTCTCACACCTCGCTCCTGTTAAATTGATTAATCTGAATCAACCTACCAGAAGGCATGCTGAAAGCTGGGATTTAAATCATCATCCAGTAACTTACCTTTTTTCTCATCTCTTAATTTCTAAACAGATTAATATAAAATGTTGCATTACATAGGCTTTGTCAGAAAGTTGGGGGGTTGGTTGTTAAAGAGCTTTTTCTGGTTTTGAATCTCTTTTCTGATGTTTATTCGTGATGTTACGCCTGTTTTGATCTTCATTAACCTCTTAACACTTTTGGGGAAGGTTTTTTGGAAGGTATTCTCTATTTTATTTGAGGTTCGTTCATATATTTTCATCTTCTAAGAATGCAAAGAAGGTTTTAAAGTAAGGCATCACAGAATTGTGGATAATTGATTGAATAACCTCTGAATATTCGTTAATTTTATTTAAAATTTCGTTTAATTTGTTTTTTTTTAGCATTTTTAAATGACTCACTCTGAAATAAACTGAATAATTCTAGTTTTTCTCTCCATGTTTTCTTGTTTCTTCTTTATTTGGTTTATTTTCTTGGATTATATTTGTTTAAATCATTGGTTATGGCGATTTTTGTTTTTTTTATTTCCTGTATTTTTTTGCTCTAAAAACTCTTGTATGTTCTTAGAATTTTCTCTCGAGTATATTTATAATCAGCAGCAATGATATTCTGTTTTGCTGTCGAATGATGTGAATCTATAAATTTCATATGCCTTTGATTTTAATCGGCTCAACATCAAAAATGCAATAACCCGAATAACGGCTTTCAAAGTCATTGTTATCATTTTTATATTCATAGTATTCCAGTTTTTCAAATTGTTCGTTGTGAAATATTGACTCCTTTGTCTTTTGACAAACCTTCACAAAAAAATAGGAAAATTTATAACCCCGATCAAACAAACCACTAACTGGAACATGTGTTTTTCTTTTTAGCATACAAAATACTGTGCTCCACCCTATTATAAAAGTTTTCAGGTTTCCATTCCAAAAAATAATCATTTTTAACTGGAATAAAAAAAATTATTTTATCAAAACAACAATCTCAAATCAAAACAACAAATTTTCAAAAACTCCCAAGTTTTTAACAGTGCCATTACATAGAAACATTACATAAAAATATTAAGGCATCCTTGAAGTTGAGATTACGAAGTTGAAATCTTGATTGGGCTTTGATCTTTGTTTAAAACATGGACTTTGGAACTGATGAAAAATATAAAATAAAGTACTTTTAACAATCCATACCAAAAAACAATTCTTACTAAAAAGTAATAACTAAAAACTATAAAAAAGAAGGAATCACAGATGATAACAGGTAAAACAGGTGTTTTTGGGATAATTGGTGATCCTGTGGAGCACAGTTTGTCTCCACTGATGCACAATGTAGCATTCAAGAAACTGGGTCTTGACAATGTTTACGTGCCATTCCACGTGAAGAAATCTGATCTTCAATCTGCATTGATGGGAGCAGAATCCATGGGGGTAAAAGGATTGAACGTGACCATTCCTCATAAAACAGCAGTTATAAAATATTTGGATGCTGTTGATCCTGCTGCAGAGCTTATAGGGGCTGTAAACACGATAAAATTTGATGAAAATGGGAGTGAAGGTTACAACACAGATGGAATGGGTGCTGTAAAGGCCATTGAAGAGGTTACAAGTGTTAAAAATAAAAAAGTTGTAATTCTCGGCGCAGGAGGAGCTGCAAGGGCAGTTTCATTCCAGATACTGTTGGAAGGGGCTGGAAGTGTTTCAATTGCAAACAGAACCCCTGATAAGGCGGTTAAACTTAGAAAAGATTTGAGGGAAAAACTGGGGGCAGATGCAAAGGCCTTGGATCTTGGCTTTGATCTTGAAGAGGAACTTGAAAATGCAGACATCCTTGTAAACACAACTCCAATTGGAATGTATCCCAATGTAAACCAGAAACCATTGGTTACAGAGGACATGATGCATGCGGGCCTTGTTGTAAATGACGTAGTTTACAATCCCCTGAAAACAGGTCTGCTCAAAGAAGCTGAAAAGGCCGGTGCAGAGGGAATATCAGGTGCCAAAATGCTTGTCTATCAGGGGGTTGAGGCCTTCAAAATATGGACAGGGATTGAACCGCCTGCGGACATCTTTGAAGATGCCCTGATGGAAGAGTTGAAGAAATTGTAAACATTTAAACTTCAGGTGTAAGTTCACAAGCGTTTAAATTTTAAATGTAAATTCAAGTTTAAAAATTCAGGTTTTAAATCTAAATCCAAGTTCAACACTTTAATTGGAGTTAATGAAACATGAGGGGATACAAAATGAATGAAATTCCTAAAATGGATGAAATACCAGTAACTGACAACCATATACACGTGGACCCTGTACATGGTGAGGGACCTGTTGCAGTGGCCAACAAGTTCCACAGGTCCGGAGGCAAGGTCATGATAATTCCCAACAAGCCCACATGGACAGTTGAAGGCCCATGCAATTTTAAAGAAGCCATGGAACTGGGAATAAAATACGTGGATGAAATAAACAAGAATACCGAGGTTAAAGCCTTTTCAGTTCTTGGAGCACACCCTGCAGAGCTTACAAGGAGGGTTGAAGCCGGTTTAAGTCTTCAGGAAGCAGAACTACTGATGAGGGATGCCTTTGAAACTGCACAAAAGTTCGTAGTGGAAGGTAAAGCCATTGGAATCGGTGAAATTGGAAGGCCACACTATGAAGTTTCCTCAGAGGAGCTTGAAGTCCATAACAGGCTGATCCTGTATGCAATGGAACTTGCAGCGGATGCGGACTGTGCTGTGCAGCTCCACACAGAAACTTCCGGGCCTGAACAGTTTCTAGAATTTGCAAAAATGGCAGATAAAGCAGGACTTAAAAGAAGTAGGGTCATAAAACATTTTTCAGGCCCCTTTGTCCTTGAAGAGGAGAACCACGGCCTTTTAAATTCACTCATATCAACCAGGGAGGTTCTGGGGGAAGGACTTGAAAAACTGAAGGCTTCAGGGAAAAAAATAGATTTTTTAATGGAAACTGATTACATGGATGATTTAACAAGGCCTGGAGCCGTGTTAGGCCCCAGAACAGTTCCAAGACGGACAAAAGAACTTCTTGAAAAGGGTTTGATCACAGAGGAGGATGCCTACCGGATCCACATTGAAAATGTGGAGCGCACCTACGGTATCGACCTTGAAATGTGATTCTTTTTTTGCTGTTCTTTTTAACTCTTTTTCTTCCTTTATTTCTTCTTGTTACTCTGTTATATTGTTTATTTTAGTTAGTGACGTCTCATAGCATCATTTAATTATTTCTGTTTAATTATTTCTGTTAATGTCTTCATTTGATCAATGTCCACCAATAAGGAAGCTGACCACACTGATAAGAACTCCTATACACACAATTTCAGCACTTGTCTTTAAAAGGCTTCCCTTTGACACTTTACCCAGATACACACCTAAAATTGTTAGGGCTGTGAAACAGAGCACGACTGTGGTTAACAGGGCATTTAATCTGCTTTGAATCAGTAAAAACGGTAGAACAGGCACAAATGAGCCTATAAAACTTGAGAATCCATGGGTGAACATGCTCATGTAAACCCTTCTCTTGGCTGCTTTGTGAATAACCGTATCGTCAAGGGATCCTTCACCTAAAACCATTTTATGTTCAAGTTCTCTCATTGTACGGGATTCTTCTGCCCTTTCACCTATAAAGGATCCAAATGCATTGGACATTGAAATTGCTATGCCTCCACTGAGGCCTGTTAATCCTATGACGTAGTTAGGTGTTTGCAGTCCTCCTGCACCCGCCACCCCACTTGCAGCAAGGGTCACGCCCATAACTGCAAGAATACCGTCTAAGCTTCCGAGAGCCACATAACGGCTCATTTTAAAGTATTCCTGAATAAATTCATGTATGTTCATTTAATTGTTATCTCCAATTATTTTTAAAAATCAGATCAATGATCTTAGATCAACCTACCTTAATAATCAACCCATTAAATTTATATCCATATGGAACTTCGAAATTTTAAAACTTCGAAATTTTATATCTTGATCTACTGTTTTGTAATCTTGAAAAAAAGTAATTAAAACTGCAAAATAAAAAAAAGTTAACTTTATAGGAAAACTTTACAGAAATTTATAAAAATTTATAAAAAAACCAATTTTTAGCCCCTTCCAAGCTCTTTATGAGCCCTTGCAAGGTGTCCTGCAGCCAGTGCACCCATGAGTGATAGTTCGCCTGCAAGGACAGTTCCTGCAATGATCTCAGCAAACTTGGAAACCTTGCCGCTGCCTGAAACATCCAGGATCTCAAGGCATTCTCTGGCAGTTTCAAGCCTTGTACCTCCACCAACGGTTGCAATCGGCACATCAGGCAGTGTCACTGAGAAGTAGAGGTCTCCATCCACCTCTTCAGCTGTGGTTATCCCAAGGCTTCCCTCAACAACGTGTGCTGTGTCTTGGCCTGTTGCAAGGAATAATGCAGCTATCATATTTGCATAGTGGGCGTTGAAACCCATGCTTCCTGCAACAGCTGATCCAACAAGATTCTTCGCAGTGTTAACCTCTAAAATTGCTTCAGGTGTCGTTTTAAGTTTTTTGGAAACGATTTCTTCAGGCACAATAACCTCTGCAACCACGCTTTTTCCACGGCCTTCTATGAGGTTTAAACTGGACGGTTTCTTGTCAACGCAGAGGTTACCGCTTAGAGCAATTACATGAGCCCCTGTTTTATGACTTAAAAGGGTTAAAGCTGCTTCTGTTGCTATTGTTACCATGTTCATTCCCATGCTATCCCCTGTTGCGAAAACGAACCTTGGATAAATGTACCTTCCAACCACAACAACCGGATCGATTTTCAAAAGCTTTCCATGCCTTGTTGTTACTTCTGCAGCTTTTTTAAGTTCTATGAAATTTTTTTCAATCCACTCTTTAACCTTTAAAGCTTCAGATACAGATTTTGCTTTTATAGCTGGTGCCCTTGTCATCTTATCCCCAATTATCCTGACGTTTGCACCGCCTGATGCTTTTATAGCAGAACAGCCCCTGTTTACAGATGCAAGAAGTGCACCCTCTGATGTGGCCAGAGGCACGTAGAAATCGCCTTCTGCATGTTGTCCATTGATTTTTAGGGGCCCTACTAAACCTACGGGTATTTGCACGGTTCCTATAGGATTTTCTATGTTCCTTTTCATGGCTTCTTCCATGTTGAGTGAGTACCTTGATATATGTTTCAGTTTCGTTCCAGATATTTTCTCTGCGAACTTTCTTCTTATATTAAGAGCTTCACCAACATTCTTGGTGTACTTATCAATTTCGTGGAGTTTCATCTCTCCATTTAAAAGTTTAGTTACAATTTCGTTTTCTTCTGCCATGGTTCTCACAAAACCTTTTTTTGGATACTGACATCTGTTTCAACTTTAATTTAGATTTTTGCTGGATTTAAATAGTATACATTTTAATTCAAGCGCCTAACATTGATTTGAATTAGAGTCATCTAAAATAAAATTATCTGAAATTTACTAAAACTTCTTTAGTAAAACCTCACCATATATTATCTGTTTAACTTTATTTATTATTTGTCTCGGTTAATTGTTCTTCTGCCCTTTGACATTTAAAGGTTTTTATTATCTTTAATCACCAGATTGGAGAAAAAATAATACTTCAAGCTCTTGAGCAAGATTTCATAGGTTTAAAGAAAGTCATGAAAAGATGATCTTGGATTTTCAATTTGACCACGCAAGATAAAACATATTCACATCTAATTTTAAAACACATTTAGATAGTTTTAAAACGCATTTAGATAGTTTTAAAAAACTTTGAGAAAGTTTTAGATCTAATTTCTAATTTTTTAAGTTCTAATTTTTTAGATTAAGTCCCAATTAAAAAAATTTTAAAGTACTTAAAACTGGTTCAAACATAATAAAGCAAAAAAATGGAGGTTTTTAGGTGTTTTTCATTGAAAATTTTTTTTTTGATTACAGCTCTTTTGATTACAAATCTTTGATACTCATAAAATTTTTTGATACTCATAAAATTTCATACCAGATAGAACGTACCAAATGAAACTTTTTTTGAGTCAAACATTCATAAAACATCTTTAATGATCTCAGCAATCTCTGAAGGTTTTTTTGCAATTTGAACCCCTGCATTCTCAAGGGCTTTTATTTTACTTGCAGCTGTACCACTTTCACCTTCAATTATGGCTCCAGCATGTCCCATTTTCTTTCCCCTTGGTGCTGTTGTTCCTGCAATGTAACCCACAACAGGTTTGCTTATGTTTTTTGATATGAATTCTGCTGCCTTTTCTTCGGCGTTTCCACCAATTTCACCTATCATAACCATTGCATCTGTATCGTCATCATCCTCAAACATCTGGAGGACTTCTGAAAAATCCATTCCAACAATTGGGTCTCCACCAATGCCCAAACAGGTGCTTTGACCCATGCCTGCACTTGTTATCTGACTTGCAACTTCATAGGTTAAAGTTCCACTTCTTGAGACCAGACCAATGTTTCCCTTGTTGAAGATGTGGGTTGGCATTATCCCAAGCTTACCAACACCTGGAGTTATTATCCCCGGAGTATTTGGTCCCATGACAATGGTTTGGTTTTGTTTTGCATATTCAACTATCTCCATTGAATCCTGGACTGGTATGTGCTCTGTGATTATAACCACAAGGTCAAGCTGTGATATTGCTTCAAATGCAGCATCCTTTGCAAATTTGGCTGGAATAAATATTATGGATGAATTGATGTCCAGGTCTTCTTTAGCCTCTTCTATGGAATTATAAACATTCAGTTCACCAACTTTCTGTCCGCCTTTCCCTGGGCTGGTCCCTGCAACTATCTTTGTACCGTACTCAAGCATCTGTTTTGTGTGAAATGAACCCTGTTTCCCTGTAATACCCTGCACAACACATCTTGTGTTCTCATCAAGAATTATCATCAAATATCACACTCTTATTAATTAATTTAAGATTACATCATGGTAGCTATTATCCTAGCTAACTTTACTTAATAAACAAATTATAACTGAATTAGTGAATCATCTAAAATTTATTGTTGAATCATCTAAAAATTATTTTCCCTTTAAATATGATTCTGGATTATATCCCTATCTAGTTTGTGGTTTTAGAAACTGATCTTATCTAACCTAACAAACAGCTGTTAATTATTCAATACCTTTTTTATCCCAGAATTCCCATCCTACTTGAAATTGGAACTGCCAGATCCATGACATTTCCATTCATGTAGGCAGTAACCGATATTATAACACTTCCAGGAATTATGTAGGACGGTGTTCCCCTTTTCACCAGGTAAACATTTTTATTACCCAGTGCAGCCCCGACCATGGCTCCTGCAACAATTCCAATACTTTCTATGTCTTCAACGGTTGCAACAACTACGGGATCATCTGTTTCATCTGAAACGTATCCCACGCCAGGTATTTTTCGCACGTCATCCAAACCTCCACCTCCGACGTCGGTGACGTTTTCCATACCTTTTGCAGCATCTATTGCAGATACTGCAGCTTTTTTAACGAAAGATTCGCCACCATAAGTATCAAATGCGACTATAACCCCATCAGGAAATCTATCCGGTCTTATTTTAGCTTCAGCATAGGATATTCCTTCACCTGAACCCTCTGGGGTTTTTGATATTCCCTCCAGATCCCCAATGTTTTCTGCATTTTCTTTGAGTATGTCCACGATCCCTCTGTTAACAGCATCTAACTTTTCATCAGGGGCGAATGCACTTATAACAACATCATCACCGGTTATATTTGTCAATGCTGCTTTTCCAGCTCCAATATCCATAAGAGTTGGAATATCTTTCTCAAGATTTTTTATAAGTTCCGGGCTGCAGGAAACATCGTTTTTGGATATATCTGCCCCAATTGAAATTAATTTCAACTCATCACCCCTTAAAAAAATTTAAAATCATGCTTAAACTGTAAAAACTTGAACTGTAAAAATCTAAACAAATTGATTTATGGTTTCATATATACCTTTAATCTTTATATACTTCTAAAAATTTTACCTGTAAATTGTATTTCTATTTTTGGATGTATTTCCATGTACAATTCCATTGTTCATGCTTATATTGGGAGAACTTGTTTTTATAGATATTTGTAGAATTTTCAGAAAATTGTTCTGACGCTGACTTTTCTAGGAACAAGCTTGCTGAAGGGATCACATATTTTTTATGGAGAAATTTTTATGAGAACTTTTTTTATTGGAACTGCATTTTTAAGTTAAATTATAAAAATTAAGTTAAATTATAAAAATATTGTCGCTAAAAGTATAACTTTAATACTGTACATATTTTACTGTACATAAAGCTCTTGATTTAATCAGAGGAGTCGTGTTATAATTTGCCTGAAAAACCCATGATATGTGTTCCCATATTTGAAAAAACCCATGATTATGTCCTTAAATCTGCAAAAAAAGCCCTTGAAATGGGTGCAGACCTACTGGAATTTAGAATAGACGCACTTGAGGAACCTGATGCAGATAAAGTTCGGGATATTATTGAAACTATAGATCACCCCTTAATTGCAACAAATAGAATGTCAGGTGAGGGAGGATTTTTTGATGGATCAGAAGAGGAAAGAGTAGAAATTTTACTTGAAGCTGCTAAAGCTTCTGATTTTGTTGATGTAGAACTTAAAACAGCTGAAAAGTGCAGATCAAAAATTATAAAGGCTTCAAAAACTTCAATAGTTTCATTTCATGATTTTAAGAAAACTCCTCCTCTTAAAGAGCTTTTAGATGTTGTAAAAGCAGAGAAAGAAATAGGGGATATTGCAAAGTTTGCTGTAATGCCTGAAGACATTAAGGACACTTTGGTGGTGCTTGAAGTACTGTCCCGAGTTCAAAACACCATAGGAATTTCCATGGGAGATCTTGGAAAGTATACCCGGATTGTTGCACCCATTTTTGGTTCGCCAATTACTTTTGCATCATTTAACAGGGAATCCGCACCCGGACAGTTGGACATTGAAAGTACAAAACATATTCTAAGCAAAATTGGTAGCTGGTGATGATAAATTGAAATCAAAAACATTGGCTTTAATTTTGATCCTTGTTGGAGTGATTGTGCTGTTTGCAACCAGTTCAGAGCTTTATAGTTCGCACGACATCGGTATAACCATAAAAACCAACGGAACGGATATAACATCAATTTCAACTCCTCCCCTCTCCTTTGTCCCCCCAGCCATGATTAGTGAGATCAAGCAGAAGGCCACAGATGATCTGATAGATGATACAAGTACCGTTGATACTTTTAAATCGGATATTGAGAATATTGCACAGGAGTATAACTACACTGTTAACGTAACGATTGTGTCGCAGTTCGGAACAAACCAACTTCCAATGCCTGCAACTGTAAATGGAACATCTATGGTCCCGACCCTTAAGGATGGACAGCAAATAATTGTTCTTAAAACAAGCAACCTTCAGGTTGGGGACATTGTTGTTGCACGCCATCCGCAGTACGGTTTAATAGTGAAGAGGCTTGCTGCCATTAGCGGTGATCAAGTGTACCTTAGAAGCGACAACAGGCAGGTGGAAATACTTGGCACGCAGACTATCATAGAAAATGGTCAGTCTGAAATTGTGACCATGGAAAAAAAGCCGCTGGATACGTGGCTTCCAAGGGAAGATGTGATAGGGGTTGTAAGGGTATATTAAACCTTCATATTAACCTATCATTGCTTTTTATGTGAAAATATAATCTCAAATAATAAAGAAATAGTGTAACTTACTTTAATGTAAATTTTAATGTGATTATGTTGTGAAACAATCGTTTTTGAAGAGCGGATAAAATGGATGGAAAAAACAGGAAGGATATTAAAAAAGGTTCTGAAGTTTACATAGTACTTAAAAAGGACCAACGCACTGGAAAGAGGACTAAAGGTGTGGTTAAGGATTTACTGACAAAATCTTCATTTCATCCTCATGGAATAAAGGTAAGACTTGAAGATGGGCAGGTTGGAAGGGTTCAGGAGATAATAAAAGGATAATGAGAAACTAAGCTAAGATTAAAGGGTAAACTGCCATTTAATTTGGTTTAGCTTGTCATCTACATATCTTTTTGGTATTTACTTATCTTTCGCTATTTTTTTTGGTATTTATTTTATATTTTTTCTTGTATTAAGGATCAAAATTAAAGCCAATGTTCTTGATTTCAAAATATTAGATCGATAATTATTAGATTGATAATTTTGGTTTATTCTTTTTAAAAGAATCTCAGCATTTAATACATTTTAGGATAAAATTATAACTTTGAACCGTCATATTAATACACAAAGCATAAAGGGGGTGATCCCGTGAGAAGTAGTTTTGCTGTTGCAAGTATTATTACAGGTATATTCTGTTTTTTCCAGTTTTTTGGTGCTGAAAAAGCTATTTTGGCCATTATTTTTGGAGTTCTGGCATTCAATGAAATAAAAAAAGAGAACCTCACTGGCCGTAATCTTGCTATAATCGGTGTGCTCCTGGGAATTATTTACATCGTGATTTTAATTGCAATGCTACCTTATTTAAGCCAGTTAATGTCCAGGTTAACACTTTAACACTAAAGTGTAAAGTACCTAAAAAAAGGGAAATATTAAAAGAAAGATTTAAATTAAAAAAACAAAATCCTCTGTTTAACTGAGTTCAGCCAGTCTTTTAATTCTTTTCACCATGTTTGGGTGGGTTGAGAGGATCTCCATTACTCTGTCATGTGTACCAATCCTGGTTGGATTGTACCTTAACTCTGCAAGCTCTGCTTCACTTATGACTCCATCCATGTCTGCATCCACCTGTCTGAGGTTTTCTATCTCATTTGGGGCATCTGAAATATCGTTCACAAAGAAGGCCTTCAAACCTTCCACTTCTTTTAAATCATCTTTGTTGACTGCAGCAGATCCATATACAAGCTTGTAAAGGGCACTTGCAAGCTTGTGAGGTTTGCCTCCAAGTTCAACACTGCCCTGATCTGCGTAGTACTCTCTCACACGTGAGACAAAGAGGACAAGGAGCTGTCCCACTAGATAGGCTCCAAGGGCTGCTATTCCAATTATTGCACTTCCGTTATCTCTGTTTCCAGAGAAGAGGGTGCTGAAGAATATGTAGTAACAAATGAGTGGTACAACACTGATTAATGTCATTACGGCCATGTCGTTGTGGCGTATGTGGGACATTTCGTGTCCGAGAACAGCTTCAAGTTCCTCATCATCTAAAAGCCTTAAAATGCCACGAGTTACACAGATCCTTCCGTCTCCTTTGCTCCTTCCAAATGCAAATGCGTTGGGAATGTTTATCTCAGCAATGCCTACTTTTGGTTTTGGTAGGTTTGCTTTAACTGCCAGATCTTCGACTATGGCATGGAGGCGTGGGGCTTCATATTCAGACACGTAGTTAACCTTCATGCTGAGTTCAACCATTTTAGGGCCCAGCATGTACTGTGCAAACACGATCATAAGGGCGCAGATTGTAAAGAATAATGGCCCTCCAAATCCAAAGTAAGAACTGATAAGCATTACAATAATGTAAAGCAATGCAAATAATATTACAGTGGCTATCCATAGTCTTAATTTCAACTTCCAAGTACCTGCAGCTTTCATTTTAACACCCATGATTTTAATTCTATATTATGGTTAATCTATTATAAGTAACTTTACAAACTTTTGATTAAGGAAATTTTTCCTGTTAAACCTCTGAAAATGCTTAAAACCAAAATTAAAGTTTACAAATTAAACTTATAAAAATTCTAGTTTTTTTATCTTTTTTTATGGGGAAATTTTAATTACACACCCTTTTTAGTTGGACCTAAGGTTCTCGACGTGTTAACTAAATTTTAACCACTTAAATTACATGGATTTAAATTTAACATGTTTTAAAGGGTATACTCCATGATCTTTGATGTTTAAAAAGAGATTTTAAAAAAAAATATGAACAAAATCAGTTTAATAAAACAAAATCAGTTTAATAATGTTTTAAGTAGCAGTTTTGATGTGTTCATTAGTTGTTTTTCAATTTGTACTTGTATATCAGGTAGCCTACAAATCCTACAGCACCAATCACGACTATTATGTCGAGTATGTGGAAGTACTGGGTTATAATGTCCCATCTTGGGCCTAACTGGGTTCCCAGATATGCCAGTAGGAAACACCAGGGTAATGAACCTGCAAAGGTGTAAACAACAAATTTTTTAAGGTTCATGTGTGTGATTCCAGCGGGCAGTGATATGAAAGTTCTGATTATTGGGAGGACTCTGCTTATGAAAACTGCTTCGTAACCGTATCTGTCAAACCAGCTATCAGCCATTTCCAGTTTGTGGTGTGTAATTAATATGTACTTACCATATTTTTCAAGTAGGGGCCTTCCACCCTTCAAACCAACGAAGTACGCAATCAAAGAGCCGAAAAGGTTACCAAAAGCACCTACCATGGTTATGCCCAGGAGTGTCATGTTGGTGGTTCCTTCCCAGACAACGAATCCACTGAAGGTCATTATGATCTCACTTGGAAGGGGAATGCACGCACTTTCAAGGGTCATTCCCAGAAAGATACCCCAGTAACCAAGGGATCTTATAATATCAATTGCAAAGTTACTTACAAATTCTACTATACCTACCATGTAACTAGTAAGGTCCACATTGGATAAAAGTTTTGGCCTAAAGACCCGCCTTAAACTGTCCAGGAGTTGTCAGCTTGATGCATTAGATAATTTAACTACGTAGGTCCCACAGTTTTTCTGGGTTTATGCACTTCACCACCAATCACGCGTAGACAAAAACTTCACTCAAACTTCACAAAATCTCCAGGATTAAACCCAAGGTTCAAGATCAAGGCCCTATCTTCTGCATCAAGGTTTTTCCTACAGGTAGGGGGTATAGGGCTGCCTTTTTTAGCTATAACCTTCCCATTTTTCTTATTTGCTGCCATGAACTTTCCTGCATTACCATCAATGATAATGGTACCTTTTATCATGTCTACGCCGGTAAAATCATCAGTGCTGCCATTTATAATCACTGTGCCACCGTTTAAAAGAGCTCCAGTATTTTTACCAGTATTTCCATTGATTTTCACGGTTCCCCTTCGCATGAGTATTCCTGTGCTGAGGTCGGCGTTTCCATTCATCAGTACTTCAGCGTCAACATCTAACCTGGCCCCTACTGTGTCTCTGACAATTCCATCATCAATTGTAAGTTTCTTGCCTGTTAACCGGCATTTTTTTAGTTTGTCCCCTTTTAGCCCGTTGCTAACAACGTCGGTGATTGACCTGAACTTTTTATAACCCTTCTTATCTGATACAACCTCCACAAGGTTTCCAATTGGCCCTTTCATAGTCCCCTTAACATAGATCTGGCCTTTAACCATACTTATTCCCATTCTGGTGTCCACATTGCCATCAACAATGATGTTACCAACGTCAATGGCTTCACCTCTTCCTCCGAAATATTTAAGGTCATTGCCCATGCTGGAACCAAGCCTGTGACCTGCATCGCCTTTGATCTTCACATCACCCCCATTTTTCAGGTGTTCAACCAGATCACCAAAGGTGTACTCGTTTTCTGGAATTTTCCAGCTTAGATCAAGCTTTTTTCCCTTGTGCTGCCAGTGAAAGTTGTAGGTGAAATCACAGAGACAATCAACGGGTTTCTGGAGTTCTACTTCAAGGACATCACCTTCAGATCTCTTATCAGATCCCTTTCCAAACAACTTGAACATCTAAAACCCTCCCGAACTTTTTACATGTTGTTTAAATCTTTTTATATGTTGTTTAATTTTATTCATATCCTTCTTCATATTCCAATTTTCATTTATATGAACATAAATATAATAAATATAAATGTTGTTAAACAGCAATCCTTAAGTAGTCATATTGGAGGTGTTTTTTTCCGTGGAAGTAAAGGCAAAAAAATTTTTAGGAAAAAAAGTTTTGGACAGCGACCTTTTTGTGGTTGGAGAAGTATCTGACTTTAATTTAGATGCAGAAACATGGTCAATCAAATCTTTAATGGTATCAACAGGTATTCTGGGTATTGAAAGTTCATTTAAGGTTGACTGTGAGGAAGTGGCCAAGGTTGGAGACCAGATCCTTCTGAACTTGAACAAGGATGATATAGACGAAAGAGTGGATCGTCCACTTCACAAAAGCGCAGAAAGCGCCAAAAAAACGCTTGAAAGTGTGGGTAAATCAGTTACAAAAACTGGTGGAGACCTTAAAAAATCAGTTAAAGGTAAATCTCTGCGCAAAAAAGAGGAAGAAGAGTAAAAATTTTATATTCCCATTTTAATTCATGAATATTTTTTTATATTTGCAGTGTTTCAAATTCCAGATACTTCTCATGATTGCATAGATTTATAAAGCTAAAACCTGTGAAACTAGGATCTCGTGATAAAATGAACACAGAACCAGCTGAATTTTTACACAAACTTGGGGTTGACACGCGGTTTGTAAGCATCTTAGATAGTCATATTTTTATAAACAATTTGAAGTTTTCAAGGTTTTCAAGAAGAAAAGAAGAACTTTTTTTGAGGAAATTTCCACATTATGAAGTCGTAAGGTCCAAGCTCCTGCAGAAAATATGTACAAGGGCTTCAAGGGTTTTAAAAAATGCAGTGAAACCTAGGGATAAAATTTTCATAGTCAAGGATCGAAACTGCTTTAACATGGCACTTCACATAGTTTTAGAACCTTATACCCGAAAGTATGGTGTTAAACTCATATTTGGAAGAAGTCTTAAGGAGTTAGAGGGTTCTGGTGTAAATTCAGTTGCCTTACCTGTCACACTTGATGATGAAGTTGAAAATATCATGGGTTTAATGTTCAAGGGTGAAAAAATAGAACCTCTATCCCTGAATTATAAATTTGAGAACATAAAAGTTGTATGCCCATTTGTGAACGTTTCAAGGTTGTGGATCGTATCCTGGCTTGAAAAACAGGATTTAAAATGTGATCATAAAGATGAAAAAAGCTTAGAAAAGGATTTAATCAACTTTTTAGAGGGCTTCATCCCAGATGTCAAGGAAAACATGTTTAAATCTGCAGAATTCGTGCATAATCAACAATTACAGGAATCAAGTTAATAACATTAAATTAGATTAATTTATTAGATTAAATTATCATAATTTATTAGATTAATCTTCAAATTAATCCAGGATAATCAATTTACTGAATTAACTAAACTATTTTGGATAATAGGTTCAAATAAAACTATATTTCAATAAACTTAGTTCATAAACTAGTTCAAATAAAGTTTAAATTAGTAATGAAAAAGCATTTAAAAAAATTTTAAAGTAAGTTTAAAAGTTGAAAAGAGAGGTTTGTTTATCTTTTTTACCAGTTTTATCAGATTTACCAGCTTTAACTTTTTTATCAGATTTTTCCTTGGATTTTGACTTTTTACTGGTTGATTTACCGGCTGATCTTTTTTTACCCCTTTCCTCAGCCGGGCTTTTATTTGAGATCATTTCCTTTTCAGAGCTTTTTTTAGTCTGCACTGTTTTTTCAGTTTTCTTGGATTTTTCATCTTTAGATCCACCAGCCTTTGTATCGTTAGAGGTTTTGAATGCCCCTCTAAGACCCTTCTCTACCTCTTCCTGGGCAGTTTTTGATAGTTTCTTTGCGTAGGCTGTTTTCACTTTTTTGGGTATCTTCTTTGATCTAAAGAGCTTTACCTCCTTATCATCCAGATCAAAGAAGGCTGCTATTTCACAGGCCACCTCATCATCCTGGAACATGGTTTCGAAGTAGGGGAACTGTTCGCGAACAACCTTTTTGGAGCTGTGGAGTTTTTCTCCCATCTTCTCTGCAACAGCATCTCTCAGAGTTCTTTTTGCACGGCTTTTAGAGAGCATACTGTAAACTGAAGAGTTGGCATAGCGTGCAAACTTCCTGTAGGTTTCCTCCTTTGAGAGTGCAACTCCCAGACTCATGAGTTTGTAGGAGTACTTCCAGTAGCTGTAAACCCGTGTTTGGAATGCCCTTCCAAGATAGGTGTCTGCAAGTGAGACCATTTCATAGGCTTTAGCTATCTCTTCTGCTTTTTCATACTCGCGTGGAATGTTCTCGGCCACAAGTTCAAGAATGAAGTTTGGTTCGGCTTCAAGCTTCATGGCATCGTTTATGTGGTGGATGTTTTTGCTTTTAAGCACAGTTCTAACGGAGTCAAAGATGTTTGCAACTTCATCTTTCCTGGATATGAGTTCAAGATCCTTCGAGGTGACCTTATCTTTGCCTTTGGCTATGGCCTCCAGATCGTTTATTGCAGATCTCAAATCGCCCTTGGACTGTTTTGCAAGGTTTCTCAGCACGTACTCATCAAATTCAATATGTTCCTTGACGCATATCCTCTTCAAGAGGGCAACTATGGAGTTTGTATGTACCTTTCGAAGTTTCAGGACAGTGCACTTTGTTTTCAGGGTTTTGAGCCTCTTACTGTAGGGATCGTTGGCCATCATGATTATTGGGTGCCTGGCAGTTTTTATTATGTTGCCTATGGCCCTTGTTCCGCCCCTGTCTTCTGTTCCATGGATACCATCCACTTCATCCAGTATTATGAGCTTCAAACCCTCGTTGTAGAGTGAGCGTGATAGGGAGGATTCCCCAACTGTGTTGGTTATAATATCGTAGGACCGTTTGTCACTTGCGTTGAGCTCAACAAACTCTGAAAACTCCTTTGCTGCCAGATGGGCCATGGTTGTTTTGCCAGTACCCGGAGGCCCAATAAGAAGCAGGCATTTTTGGGGGTTTCCATTTAACCACTCTTCAGTCCACTCCAGGATCTCATTTTTAACCTTGACGTTCCCAAGGACATCGTCAAAGTTTTTTGGGCTGTACTTTTCTGTCCACAACATTTAATCTGCCTTTGTTTTTAATAAAAACCTTGTAAGAAGTGCTTCAAGTTGAATTCTTGGATTTGCCCCTTCCCTTATGCGGTAATCATATTCTCCAATGCTTTCTATCAACCTTATGTAAACGTCCACTGGAATCAGATCCTCCATTGCCATTCTGGAAACTTCCTGGTATATCTGGGTGACCATATCCTCACCGCTTGTTCCCTGAACAAGCATGACCTCACGCAGAAGATCTCTGGCACCAAGGAAATCACCATCAAGGGCCTTGTTCACGATCTTCCTCACATCCTTTGGCTTTGCCTTGGAAACAACATCATGAACACTTTCCTCAGTTATTTCATCATCAACGGTTGAAGAAGCCTGGAGTATGTTCACAGCACGCCTCATATCACCCTCTGAAAAGTAAACAATGCTTTCAATGGCGCCTGAACTGACCTTCAGGTTTTCAGCATTGGCTATTACATTCAAACGTTCCATGACATGGCGGCCCTTCACTGGTGCAAATCTGAAAATTGCACAACGAGACTGTATAGGGTCTATTATCTTTGAGGAATAGTTACAGGAAAGTATAAAGGATGAAGTCTTGGTGTACATCTCCATCTCACGGCGCAGAGCGTGCTGAGCATCCTTGGTCATGTTGTCAACCTCGTCCAGGAATATTATCCTGAAGGGAGATCCCACAGCCTTGAGTCTGCAGAAGTTTTTTATGTTGTTTCTCACGGTGTCTATTCCTCTGGCATCTGAAGCGTTGAGTTCCAGGAAATTTTGGCGCCAGTAGTCCCCCAGAACAGCTTTTGCAAGTGCTATAGCTGTCGTTGTTTTTCCAACCCCTGCAGGTCCTGTAAACATGAGGTTCGGCATGCTTCCCTCTTCTATGTACCTTTTAAGTCTCTGAATAATATGATCTTGACCTACAATTTCGTCAAGAGTCTGTGGTCTGTACTTCTCAACCCATGGTCCGTTCATTTAATCACCATTTTTTGACTTTAAGTAAAATTGATTATTTAACAGTTTAAAATCCATTATTTTAATTAAGCTTGGTTTATTTTTAATTAAAATTGATTCCTGGCAATTTTTATTAAATTGGTACTAATCTTATATAATTATCATTAGCACGATTTTATGTATCATGCACTGATTTTACAATACATCATTCTATATCGTTGCAACTTAATGATTTTAGGATCCTTATGTTTTACCAGATTTTATGTTTACTAAAGATTTTATGTTTACTAAATATGTTGCAGATGATATTTCCATGTTGCAGGTGTTATGGTTTATGTGCGGATCTTCTGTATATTTTTTGTAGTTCCTAAAACGAGATATGGATCAAGTCCTTATGGAGTTTTGAACCTATTCAAGTAGGTTAATTAATTCTGGGTGCATGTTTCGTTTTATACCCAGTTCTTCCATGGCTACTCCATAGGATTCATTTATGATCCTGAATTCAGACCTTACCATTCCCTTAAATGCATTGTAACCCATTACTTTACCATAATTTTCAGTTATAATCGTTATAATCTTGGTAAAATCTTCTATAAAAATTTTTTCCCTTTCATTTACAGGTATCTTCTTTGCGTTATCTTTTATCCTATCAAAATCAATTGTTGAGTTGCTTTTAACATCAACACCATCCAAAAGTCTATGGCACTGTTTTAAGGGTAAAAACTTTCGGGTAAGACCCCTTGCAGGTGTTACTCCCATGATCTTGCTTGCACCTATGGACATGGCTAAAAATAGGGATCTGTATATCTCCAAGATCAGGTCAGACCGTTTTTCACTGTCTTCCGGTATTTCAACATTTTTAGGGAGTTTAGGGAAAGATATTGGAGGTTTTATTAGTGGAAGAACTGTTTTTTCGTTTGTTTTTTCTGTTGTCAAAGTTCCGGCTTCTTTCACTTCTGAATTTTTATGTAGAAGCGATTCATCTGTAACATGCTCCTCTGCAACATTTACTCCCCTAACTTGTTCACCAACAGTTGGTTTATCCTTTTCTTTAACTTTTTTGATTTTGGCAGTGAGACCTTCTTTAACAGATTGCGATTTGTCTTTACCAGGAGTTGTCTCGTGAATTATTTCACTTCTGTTGACATCTGCTTTACCAATTTCAATGCGGTCGATACCAGCATCAGCAGATTGATCATCATCAGGTTGAATGTTAACAGATTTAATTTCATAATTCTCAAGTTTGGCGAAGTTTTGATCTTTAGTTATACGTTTCACAGCTTTTTTTGACGAAAACATGGCCAAGCCCAGGTTTGCTGTTGTTTCCATCAAAACCACCAAGTAAAAATTTTCAGGGTGTAAAAAGAGGATCTTGCCGTTTTTAGATTCAACAAGCACGCTCCTGATTTCACCTTCATTTGAAACATTTAACAGCTTTTTTGATGAGCTTGTAATGACCTTGGTCATTGGTCCAAAGAGTGAAACATCCAGACCTTGTGAAATACTGTGGCAAAGAACTTTGCCTTGATTATCAATAATTAAACTTCCCTTTAGTCCTGTTACACTTTTAAGTTCATTTATAACATTTTCAAACAGATTTTTCACAGCTGGATCCATAACGCCCCACCTAAATTTTTACCTCAGATTAAAGAGCAAACTTAATGATCAATTGAATCATTTACTTAATTATTCTTACTGTTTTTGAGTTTTTTTGAATACGAAGTCTGCAGTTTAAAAAAGAGGTTTAAGATTTAAAAGTCTAAATTTTTAACTGTGAAGTTGAAAGAGGCTTAATTTAGGAGTATTAAGTTAAACACTATTTTAAACACTAGTTAAAAAAGTGTAAAAGAAGTTTAAATTCAACCAATCAAATCAAAAAGCGTTAATAAAAGAAGTTCAAATTCAACCAATCAAAAGCGTTAAAATTAAAAAAGAAAAAAAAGATCAATGCTTTAAATTATCTCCCTTTTGAAGAGTTTACCGTTGCTGTCATGCAGATCCACAACCAGAGGTGATTCCCCATTTAACATGTGGGTTGCACAGGAAAGACAGGGATCGTAGGCCCGTATTACCATTTCAAGCCTATTTTTAAGACCTTCTGAAATTTCATCGCCATGTATCATGGCTTTAGCAGTTTCCCTAACACCAATGTCCATTGAGAGGTTGTTCTGTCCAGTTGCAACTATTAAGTTGGCCTTCTGGATTATTCCAGCACCGTCTGTTTGATAATCATGTATCAAAGAACCCCTTGGAGCTTCAATTATTCCAACACCTCTCATTGTAACGTCAGATGTTTCGGCGTCTTTTCTGGTCATTAAAGGCTCGTTAATGGTGCTTATTATGTCAGTTCCTGTTATATCCTGGTCTTCAAGAAGCTCAACAGCTCTTTCACCAGCGTACATAAGTTCTATAAGTCGGGCGTAGTGGTAAAGCAGTGGGTTCTGTGCAACCCCGTACTTATCTTTGAATTCATCGTAAAGGGCTGAGGCATTTTCTGTTGGAATGCTGTCAACAATGTTGAGCCTTGCAAGTGGTCCAACTCTGTAGTTTCCATCTGGAAATCCAACCTGTTTCAGGTAAGGGAATTTAAGGTACGACCATGGCTGAACCTTTTCTTCGATGTAATCCAGATAATCTGCAGCTTCAAATTCATGCACTGCACTGCCATCCTTGTCAACGATCTTCATGGAACCATCGTAGAATGAGAGTTTGCCAGAATCTGTTAATCCTCCAAAATAGGTTTTAACAGGACCTAAAGATTCTACTGCATCAGAATATTCTTCAAATAACGGTTTAGCAATTTTCAAACCATTTTCTATTAATTCAACAGCATTTCTAGCATCTTTAAGGAGTTCATCTCTTTCCTCGGCACTCAAAGCTTTTGATTGTCCTCCAGGCACTGCCGTTACTGGATGTATTGGTTTTCCACCCACTGCAGCTGTTATTCTCTGGCCAACAGCTCTGGTTTTTATTGCCATTTTTGCAAGTTCTGGATCCTTTTTTATTATCCCAACAACGTTTCTTTCAGCTGGATCTGAATCAGGACCCATTACAAGGTCAGGTGCTCCCAGGAAGTAGAAATGCAGGGAGTGTGAGTGGATGTACTGGCCCATTAACATCAGCTCCCTGAGTTTTTTTGCTGTTTCAGGTGGTTCAAGTCCAAAAACAGCATCTGTAGCTTTGGCTGATGATAGGTGATGGGCTGTCTGGCATATACCACATATCCTTGGGGTTATTCTTGGTGCTTCCTCAACTGCTGCCCCTTCAAGAAACTTCTCAAATCCCCTTATTTCCATCACGTGAAAGTGGGCATCTGAAACGTTTCCATCATCATCCATTTGTACTGTGATCTTTGCATGTCCTTCGATCCTTGTTACTGGGTTTACTTCTATCTGTTTCATACTGTCACCTCATTTTGCTTCATATTATCACTTTTTTACTTCTTGACCAGCTGTGGGATCAGGGAAACCTTTTTATCCTCCATTATGCTACTTCCAATGCAGAATCCGTAGATCAAATGGCCGATATCATACATCTGTTTTTCAACTTCTTTTTCAGGCATTTTTGAGAGGTGTGTGATCCTTGATATGATGCAGTTGTAAATGTCATGGTTGGGCTCCCTTAGAATGTCCAGTGAAGGCCCTCCACATCCATGGCAGGGAATACCGGCTCGTGTACAGAGTGCACCACATCTTCCAAGCGTTGCAGAACCAAGACAGACGTATCCCTGGCTTAAGAAACATTTTTCAGGGTCGGGTTCTCCCTCAACTCTTCTGTGAAGTGTGTTGAACTCTTTGTGTTCCATCTTCCGTGAGCAATCTGCACATACAGATTTTTTTGGGATGTTTGGTTTTTCTCCGTTTATGAGGGGTATTAAAATGTCTTTAACCACTCCTTCTTTGGGTGGGCATCCTGGAAGGTAGTAGTCGATTTCTGCCAGTTCTCCTGCAGGATGTACAATTGGCAGAAGTTCTGGAACGACTTCTGATGGAACTTCTGATGGTTCTGTACTTGGATTATCTGAATAAATTCTTTTGGTTACTTCTTCAGGACTGTAAAGGTCCGCCATTCCTGTTATACCTCCGTAGCATGCGCAGGTTCCATAGGCGATGAGGATCTTTGATTTTTCACGCAGTTCCCCCAGCCTTCTCTTATTCTCTTGGTTTCTTACAGACCCTGAAACCAGAGCTATGTCAATGTCGTCTGGTATTTCCTTGGTGTCCACAAGTACAGGTGCGTAAACTATCTCAGCATTGTCAAGGAGTTTTAACAGATCCTCGTGCAGGTCCAGAACAGATATTTCACAGCCAGAACAGCTTGCAAGCCATTCAAGAGCAATTTTTACCATCACTTACCACCCCACTTAATTGTGAGAGTTTTAAGACATGCATTGGGCCCAACATGGTCAATGTCAAGTTTTCCTTTTATTCCCATGACCTCTTCAACCGCTCCAACCGTGTATCCGTAAAGAAGGTAACATAAAGGTCCTTTCTGTCTGAGGCCAGTTCTTCTGAGGGTTTGTCTTACAACACAGTCCCTGAATATCAGTTTGACAATGGTTTCATTGCCCTTCTCTATGGTGTACTCTGCCTGGTTTGAGGGTTTCCACATTTCAAAGTAAAACTCTATACCCAGGATCTCGCTCAATTCTTGCATTGCCTTTTCAAGGTCGTCTGTTTTCTCAACAAGTTTTCCTGCTTCATGTCCCATCCTTTTGCCTGCCTGGTACACAATGGCATTTGCACCCCTGCCTGAAACCTGCTCGAGTGCGCTGGACATTGAGCCCATAAACTTCATGAGGACGTGCAGAGCTTCCTCATAATCGTTTATATCTCCACTGCACTCCTCAGGGATAAGTTCAGGTTTGAAATTTCCGAATACTTCCCTTTCTGTTTCCATAACAAATCCCCCTACAATATTTTCCGAATAACCTCGTTCACCTTTCTGTCTATGTAAAGCCGTTTTGCCACGTGTATATCCTGGTGTTCCATGGCTTGAGCTGGACAGATTTCATGGCAGGATAAGCAGGCCATGCAGTCCTCTTCGTTCACCACCGTGCTTTTACCTTTTTTTTCATCCAGTTTGTAGACATCGTTTGGACAGTCGTCAACACAGGACCCGCATCCAACACATGCTTCTTCATCTATTTTTATTTTTACCATTTCCACTCCCCTAAAACCATTTTTAATACTTAAACAGATATTCAACAACCAGTGATGATTTTAACTTGTCTAAGTATTGTCCATTACATTATGACGTTAATATATGAAGAACAAGTTATTAATAAAATTTGACTATTCTCTAAATTCTATTCTAAACAGAATTTAAGATAAATCATGTATTTTGTAATATTTATTGGGTTTTTAATACATTTTGCCCTTTTTCAACGATTTTTTTCAAATTTAAATAAGTCGATCCTTAAATTTTAATCCTAAATTTTTTCATGATCTCCTTTTACTGGGTCTAAAAATAGGAAAAGACATTAAAAAAAGTTTAAAGCTGATACATCACGAAAAGGAACTTAAGATTCTTATAGTGCTTAAAAATCCTATAAAGACTTAAAAACCCTATAAAGACTTAAAAACCCTATAAAGACTTAAAA